>Ga0114934_10000527_pt1 | contig 24501 bp, 22 predicted proteins | sample 4SBtaG_2_FD_99695 | JGI IMG/M metagenome (GOLD analysis project Ga0114934, IMG submission 99695) | Deep subsurface microbial communities from Kolumbo volcano to uncover new lineages of life (NeLLi) - 4SBTROV10_white metaG | ecosystem: Environmental > Aquatic > Marine > Volcanic ...
CAAGACACCATAGTCCTTGGCGAACTTACGTGAGCGCATCATCGATAAGGTAAGCACATTATCCGTTCCTTCTGCTCCACAAAAACGAGACATGGCAAAAGGTAAGTCTGCTGAAATCATAAGGAACACTGCGTCAGATTTTTCTTTCGCTGCGTCATTGAATTTCTTTGTTGAAGTAGCACAAACGGGAGTATCCAGGCTCGGCACGATGCTAAGTAATTTTTTCTTGCCTTCGTAGCTTGCAAGCGAAACATCACCAAGCTCAGCATTAACCAGAGAAAAATCTGGAGCATCGTCACCTGTTTTCGGTAAATCACCATTTGTATTAATTTCATTTCCTTGCAGGGTTATTTTAGCCATTTTTATTACTCCTCTGTTAATTCAGAATAACTTGCCGCGTCTATTAATTCATCTAACTCGGCATCATCATTCGCTTTTATTATAAATATCCAACCATCAGTATAAGGTTCGGTATTAATTATTTCAGGGCTATCCTCTAATGCAGGGTTGATTTCAACAATCACACCACTCAAAGGGCAATAAATATCCGAGGTCGATTTTACCGATTCAATAACGGCGCACTCCTCGATCTGGGAATATTGGCGCTCTTTTTCCGGTACTTCGACAAAAACGACATCGCCTAATTCAGACTGGGCAAAATCAGTAATGCCCACACGATAGCTATTATCGCCCATACTCTCCAACCAGGTATGTGTCTCAGTGTATTTTAAATCAGCAGGTACGTTATGCATTTTTTGGTCACTCATTATTACTATTTATAAAATATTATATTTTGGCTATTAGTTTAAGACAGGCAAAGGCTGTGCGCTACCCGGAATATGGTTTATGCCTCTTCAGGAAAGATAACCAAATGATCGATTTCAAGACGTATACCTATCGGTTCATTGATTGGGTGGTCATGGTGACTGGGCACCAGACTCAGCAAGCGCACACCACTTTCAAGTTCTAGCGTATATAAAAATTCTGCTCCCCTGAATGCCTTATCCCTGACGCGCGCCGTCATACGACTATCATCATCATGCAAAATATCATCTGGTCGGATCAGAACACTGACTTTTTTGCCTTGCTCTACTCCATGCGCTGCGAAACTTTGTATATTGCCGATTTCAGTTTTAACTTCTTTTTCATTAATAACTTCGCCAGAAATAAAAACACCTTCGCCGATAAAGTCAGCCACCTCATGTGTTTCCGGTTCATGATAAAGTTTAAATGCGTTATCCCACTGTGATAATTGTCCGTTATTCATCACGCCAATAACATCAGCCATTGCAAAAGCTTCAAGCTGGTTGTGGCTTACCATAATGGTAGTAATACTATCTTGCTTTAAAATTAGACGAAGCTCACGGGCAATTTGTTCTCGTAATTCAACATCAAGACTGGCAAAAGGTTCGTCGAGTAATAATACGCCCGGGCGTGGTGCCATTGCTCTTGCCAAAGCAACACGCTGTTGTTGACCACCGGATAAACTGTGCGGATATTTATTAATATGTTTTTGTAATGAAAGTAATTCGATTAATTCATCTAGACGCTGTTTAACTGCTTTTTCACTCTGCTTATTTAAAGCAAAGGTAATGTTATCTGCCACACTCAGATGCGGGAACAATGCATAATCTTGAAACACCATGCCAATTTGTCGTTGCTCTACCGGAAGCTGATGAGCTGGATTACTCACTCTAACGCCTTTGATCCAGACTTCTCCTTGATGTTGCTTTTCAAAACCAGCGATACAACGTAACAAGGTCGTCTTGCCGCAACCACTAGGTCCAAGTAAACAGACAATGCCTGCTGCTTGTAAGCCAAAGGAAATGTTTTCCAATATGCTACGGCCTTCTATCGAAACTGATAATTCTTTTATTTCTATTGTGTTATTCATGGCCGGCTCGAGAGCGTGAAATTGAATTGCTAATCATAATAACCGGGATAATACCTGCAAGCACAATAGCAAGCGCAGGAACTGCAGCATCGGCCAGGCGTTCTTCATTGGCAAGTTCATATGTTCGAACTGCTAAAGTATTAAAATTAAACGGCCGTAATATTAACGTAGCCGGGAGTTCTTTTAACACATCAATAAAAACCAGTAATAAAGCTGTTAGCAAGCTACCTCGCATCATTGGCATATGAATACGTTTAAGAATGCTGACTGGCCGCAACCCTGCTATTTTAGCAACTTCGTCCATTTCCGGTTTTATTTTTACCAGCGCAGCTTCAACCGTATTGATTGAAACAGCAAGAAAGCGGGTCAAATAGGCAAAGATCAATGTAATTACTGTACCACTAATTAACAAGCCACTACTGATGTTGAAATGCTGCCTAAGAAAGGCATCCAATGTATTGTCGAACCATGCAAATGGGATCAACACACCGACGGCTATGACCGTGCCGGGTATGGCATAACCCATACTAACAAAACGCACCAGAAAACGATTAATTAATGAACCATCATTCCTGTTTGAATACGCCATAAACAAAGCAAGAAGCATAGCCAAGAGGGCTGTGACAAAAGCGAGCAATAAACTGTGAAACAATAATAAGTAAAAATCTTTATCTAATACGACTAAATATGTTTCTAATGCCCAGTCACACAAAAACATTACAGGAATGATAAAACCAAGGGTCAAAGGCGCCGCACAAAGCACTAACGCTATCAATGCTTTTCCACCATGTAATTGTTTTTGCATCAAGGCGCTGTAACGACTACTGGTATGATGAAAACGTGCTTGCCTGCGAGATCGTTTTTCCAAGTATAAAAACATCACAACAAATACTAGCAACAATGCTGATAATTGCGCTGCAGCTAAACTGTTACCTAAACCAAACCAGGTTCTGAATATTCCGGTGGTAAAGACAGAGACACCAAAGTATTGAACCGTGCCATAGTCCGCCAACGTTTCCATAACTACCAGAGATAAACCAACCATGATGGCGGGTCGCGCTAAGGGCAAAGCCACTCTTCTAAAGGCATCAACTGCATTACAACCCAACGTTCTCGAAACTTCCAGTACACAAACTGACTGTTCGATAAATGCGGCTCGCGCAAGCAAGTAGATATAAGGATACAAAACCAGAGACAACATCGTGATTGCGCCACCCAAAGAACGTACTTCCGGGAACCAGTAATCTCGATATTGCCAATCCATAATTTCTCGTAATGATGTTTGTATTGGCCCAGCCACATCGAGTACACCAGTATAGCTGTAAGCAATAATATAGGCTGGCATCGCCATAGGAAGTAACAATGCCCATTCAAGCTGTTTACTGAGAGGGAAACGATACATCGTAACCAACCACGCCGGGATAACGCCGAGCAACAAACTAATCACGCCAACACCGATGACTAAACTTAATGAATTACCAACATAGTCAAATAAGACAGTGTCATAAAGATGCGCCCAGATTTGCTTTTCCGGAAACAAGACTGACCCCAGAACAACAAATAATGGAATGGAAAATAATGACGCAAGAAACACCAACATGATGTTTCTTGTTTTAAATGCAGACCGCATTATTATTTCCAGCCAGCCCGATCCATCAACATGACGGCTTCGGCATTGTATTCCCCTAATAAACCAAGACTGAGCTTATCTGCTTTGAACTCGCCCCAACTCTCCAGGATTTCACTACTCTCAATATTTGGATTGATCGAATATTCATGATTGGTCTTTGCATACCATTGCTGCGCATGATCACTCACAAGGAATTCAAGTAATTGAATCGCAGCCTGTCTATGTTTTGCCGCCTTTAAGATTCCAGCACCGCTAATATTCATATGTGCACCGCGTCCTTGTTGATCCGGCCAAAACAATTTTATTTTTTTTGCTGCTGCAACCTGAGCTTTCTGACTCGATTCAAGCATGCCGGCAAGATAATACGTATTGACTAAAGCAATATCACATACACCCACTGCAACCGCCTTGATTTGATCACGATCACCGCCTTTTGGTTTTCTGGCAAAATTTTCTACCAAACCAACAGCCCATTGTTCTGTTTTTTCAACGCCCTCATTGGCAATCATGGCAGCGACTAGTGATTGATTGTAGACATTCGATGATGAACGAACACATAAACGATTTTTCCACTTTTTGTCAGTCAAACTTTTGTAGCTACCCAACTCCTCTACACTGACACGATCAGGCGCATAAACAATCACTCTTGAACGTAATGATAAACCAAACCATTCATTTGCATTGTCTCGGTAATATTCAGGGATGGTCTTTTCCAGTAATTCAGAATTTATCTTTTGAAATAAACCAGACTGCTTACCACGAATTAATCGTGCAACATCAACAGTCAGTAATAAATCAGCAGGGGAATTTTTTCCTTCTATCTCGAGTCGTTTTAATAAGGTGTCTGCCTTACCCGTTACCAGATTGACCTCAATACCGGTTTTATCTGTGAACTGATCCAACAGTGGTTTAATTAACGCCTCTTTACGTGCTGAATAGACGTTTACCTCAGTAGCGAATGACGTTTGCTGTATCAGCACCAAGACAAGTATTAATATTATTTTTTTCATCTTCTTTTCCACCACATCCAGACACCGGTTAACGCCAGCATCAAAAATATAATGGCTGCCAAATCGACAACATACACACCCCATGAACCGACAATTCGTCCACTATGTAAATCGAGCAAGACTCTTTCAATCGTTAAGCCACTACCACGATACTGTTTTAACAGATTGCTTTTTAATTGTGCCGGAATTGGAGATGCTGTTATCCAGTTGGCATCGAGATAGTCGTATTCATTCCATTCCAGAACATCCAGATTGACCTGATAGAAACCATGGGCAGCTTTAATGATGATATTATCTTGCTCATCATAACCAATACTCTTCATCCCTGCCGGCACACCTTCTACACCTGTCAGATGCTCTACTTTTTCACCTGCCTGAGTTAACAGGGTTAATTGACCATCAAAAGCGACAACATAAAACTCGTTAATAAATATACTTCCGATTAATTCATTTACCCCTTTCGCTATTTCACTTTCATTAAAGTAAACACGTTCGCCTACTTGTGATACCCAGGTATCGGATGTTTTAAATCCTAGCGGCTCTTTACTCGGATTAATTTGATAGAGATCAAGTATCCATTCAGCTTGAATGTAATTCGTGTTAAGTTTTATTTGTTGGCTATGATTCAGAGCAATACCGCTTATGACCAGTAAGATTACAAAGACAGCTACAAATACGCCAAATCGTTTATGCCATTTATGAATTATTGAGAACATAACTTATAGTCATTAACTATTGTTTGCTTACATGTGCATCTAAATATAATGCAAGCCGTGCTAACTTGGTCATTGCGTTCACCGATAAAGTCGCGCCGGAAATACCATCGATATTTCGATCCAGTTGATTACCTTCAACTAAACTTGCCTGTTTATATTGATCAGTAAAAAAAGGGTATTTCACTTCCCAGCCGCGTGATTCTCGAAAGATGAGTACATTAATCTGTTTTATCTTTCCATTAGCAGTAACCAGGCCAACGGTAATCGGTTTATCTCGTCCTATCTCTTCTAATATCCATGCTCGTTTTGAATCATCATTCCAATAACGGAGCCTAATGACGCCAAGATCATGTCCAAGAATTTTATAAACGTCTGCTTTTATCTTTTTCGTAATCCAAACCTTATCTGGCTTGGGAGGATTATTAGAAAAGACCTGTTCAATAAATAATTCAGGTTCCAGATAAACGCCTTTTGCAATAGACAACGTGCTCCATTGCAAAGCAAGAATTGAAAACACCGCAAAGAATGATATTTTAAACATCTATAATATTCTTATTCTAAAATTGATAACCCAAACCCAGATTCAGTGTGCTCGTTGTTGTATTCGCATCGACATCATCTATATTTGTATAGTCAAACTTAAAAGCCACTTTAGATGTCGGCCAATAATTAAATCCTGCACCAATACGTTCCTCTTCTTTTGTATTTCCGTAATCAAGCTCACTCCAGCGAGCAAAAATACCCATATCGCCTGGAATAAAATTAACAGGGAAACGATATGCTGGTTCGATGTAATAACCGTATTGTCTATCGTCGCCAGCAATGGAGAGTTGATTATCTAAATCCCATTGCGCATAAAGCGCACGCAAGCCTAAACCGCTGTTGTGTTTATAATCAACGTGACCTTCAAATAAAGTGGCGGAGTTAGCATCTGTTGTTGCGCCTGCTGTTATATCGCTTTGATATTGAAAAGAACCGCTGAGTTCTAAGCCGGGTATCCCGGTATAACGCAAACGCGCTGTTGTTGCTGGGTGGTCAGCATTGGCTTGAGCAACCTTTTGTCGACCACTACGAATATTACTTGTTGTACTCAAACCCGAATGAAGAACAACATCATAATTCCAGCCCGGTGCTAATTCACCATTTAAACCAATCCCTGCTTCCCACCATGTTGCCGGTATAATTCTTTTTTCAACTTCTGAACGTTCTACACCATAAAATGTATTTGGTTCATGCGTTACATTAATAATACCGATAGGCAATATATCCAAGCCGGCACGAACTCGATGATTATCATTAATATCCATTTCAATCCATGCTTGCTCAAGTTCGACTTCTCCACCTTTACCTTCTCCTGCTAGAGCATGCTCAAGCTCTAATTCAGAAAAAAATCGGACATTATCATTAAACTCATGTCCGAAATATAAAACAAAGCGATGAAAATCGATTTCATCATTACCGTCTTTACTATTGTAATGCAGTTCTCCATAGCCACCGACGGAGGTTTTATCCCACCAGCCATTACCTGAAGTTGATGTTGATGCTATTTCAATTGCTTCCGCAGCAGCCTCAACTTCTTCTGCTGTTTCTTCAACTTTCTGTTCAGCGACTTCGACTTTTTGTTCTGTTTGTTCCAGCTTCTGTTGTAACTGCTCGATCATTTTTTGTTGCTGTTGAATAATCTTCCACATCTCCTCAGGATCTGGCGCTGCTGCATTAGCTGCAGATAGACAACTAACCATTAAAACTAAACCTATAAATCCTCGTTTAAAAATATTGGCGCACGACATTTTCTTACTTCTCCCGTATACATACTTAAAAAAATACAATCAGAATTACTTACATCCCAATTGCGTATTTATTCGTTTACTTTGTTTTTGTTACTGAAATCTAAGTAGAAGGTGATGGGGTCAACTGAACTCAGTTCTATAAACAACTTTCAATATAAACATTAATAGTAATTATAGTGTTAATGAGAATTATTATCAATAAGGGCACTAGGGATTCCTTTTTATTAAAGAAATGCATGCTAAAAAATCAGGCTATAAAATTTAAGTTATTGATTTTATATGATAATTATTGCCATTTACATTACTTATGAGCATAAAAATTGCTTATAATAAAACTCAAATTATCAACTTAATCACGCAAAGGAGAAGATTGATGGACGTTTCTACGATTATATTTTTGGGTATTCTTGCCGCATTCGTTATGTATGCCGTCACCCTTTATAACAATCTCGTCTCAATAAAACACAGTGTCTCCAAAGCCTGGTCGAATATTGATGTGTTGTTAAAACAACGTCACGATGAATTACCCAAATTAGTTGAGACCTGTAAGCAATACATGGGTTTCGAACAAGAGACACTTGAAAAAGTGATGTTGGCTCGCTCAGCTGTCGCCTCTGCAAGAGAAAAGGGAGATGTTTCATCATTGGGTCCTGCTGAAACTCAACTTAGAATGGGCTTGGGTAACCTGTTTGCCGTTGCTGAAGCCTATCCAGACTTGAAAGCAAATGAAAGCTTCAAACATTTACAAGCACGGATATCCGGTCTTGAAGATGCCATTGCTGACCGACGAGAGTTTTATAATGAGTCCGTTAATACAAATAATGTCCGCATTGAACAATTCCCTGATGTGATCATCGCCCGAATGCTCGCGTTTACGGCACGAGATTTACTTGAATTCAGTGACGAAGAGAAAAAAGACGTCGATGTAAAAGCCTTATTTGGTTAAGCCAGAATGACTGATCTTTTAGCTGCCCTGAAACATTGGGCTAAAGTTAGTCCCGCTGATGACTTTTGGATATGGGCTATTATTTTATCGGTAGCCACTGTTGCAGGTTTCTTTCTTGCCTTCACATACATGCAACGTAAACGCATTATAGAAGACACACCAACATCAAAAATACGATCTGCGGCACAAGGTTATCTCGAATTAATTGGCCATGGACATCTCATGGAAGGGCAACCCATCGTCTCACCATTAACGGGGACGACCTGCACATGGTATGAGTTCAAAGTTGAAGAACGACGCCAGACTGGCAAAAATTCAGAATGGAAAACCATTAGAAAAGGAATAAGTGATGAGTTATTTTTAATCAAGGATGAAACCGGCCAATGTATCATCGACCCGGAAGGCGCTCACGTTAGCGTTGCAAGCAAAGATGTCTGGTATGGTGCTCTACCTAGTCCTGAACGGGGTCCATTATCAACAAGTAAAAAACGTGGTTTTTTTACTGGTATCGTCGTCAGCAATAAGTATCGCTATACCGAGAAGTTGTTGCATTCCGGAGAAAGTCTTTATGCAATAGGGCTCTACAAAACAGTAGGCGGTGCCGGTGCCAGCTTTAATGTTAATGAAGATGTGCGCGAGCTAGTACGTGAATGGAAAGCAGATACTGAAACATTAATGAAAAAATTTGACACCAATAACGATGGAGAAATTGATTTAAACGAGTGGCAAAACGTCAGGGAAGAAGCATACAAACATGTCATGGAAAAACACGGTGAACAAAAAACATTGCCGCCCGTTCATTTAATGAATAAAACAAATGATAAACGTCGCCCTTATATTTTATCTGCCATCGCGCAAGACGATTTAACTCGTCGCTTGCATATTTATTCAATACTATCGATTACTGCTTTCATACTTTGCGGTAGTCTGTCTACCTTGCTAATCAGCGCACGACTAGCAATTTAAGTTTCCATCAATAACTTGAATTAGAAAATATTAAACCCATATCGACACTATGAATAATCCACTTTTACAGAAAGAAGGACTGCCTGCTTTTGAATCTATTCAGGCATCTCACATTGAGCCAGCAATCGATCATTTGCTATCAGAAAATCGAACCGCCATTGAATCTTTATTAAACACAACAAAGAATTACAACTGGGATAACTTGTTACAAAAATTTGAGGACATGGATGATCAGCTTAATAAAGCATGGTCTCCTGCCAGTCATCTTCACTCTGTCGCAGACAATGATCAATTACGCGAAGCTTATAACGCTTGCTTATCAAAGCTATCCGATTACTCAACCGAAATGGGACAAAATGAAAATTTATTTCATGCCTACGAAACTATTGCTAACAGCGAGGACTACGCGTCACTAAACACAGCTCAACAGAAAATTATCAAGAATGCCTTACGTGATTTTCGTTTGTCCGGCATCGATCTCGATGAGGATAAAAAAGAGCGTTATAAAATAATTCAGCAAAAACTTTCTAAATTACAAACAAAATTCGAAGAAAACTTACTGGACGCAACACATGCCTGGGAAAAGTTAATCACTAACAAAGATGAGCTATCCGGCTTACCTGAGTCAGCAATTGCATTGGCTGCTCAAACTGCAAAAAACAAAGACAAACAGGGTTGGTTATTTACTCTGGACTTTCCCTCTTACATGCCCATCATGCAATACGCTAACAATGCCGAATTAAGGAAAGAATTCTATAAAGCTTATGTTACTCGTGCTTCAGACGCTAAAGGTGACTGGGACAATAGCGAAGTCATGTTAGATATTCTCAAATACCGAACAGAAAAAGCGAAGTTACTCGGCTTTGAAAGTTACGCACATTATTCTCTGGCAACAAAAATGGCAGATGATCCAAAAGAAGTCATGGATTTTTTAAACGATCTTGCTGAACGCACACGGGAATATGCGAAACAGGAATTTGCAGAATTAAAACAGTTTGCAAATGAAATTGAAAACGCCGATTCACTTGAGGCGTGGGATGTCGCTTATTATTCTGAAAAATTAAGACAGAAAAAATTTGATATTTCACAAGAAATACTACGCCCCTATTTTCCGGTTAACCAGGTTATTGAAGGTCTGTTTGCCATTACCAATAAACTCTATGACGTTACAATAAAACAACGAGAGGGAATTCAAGTCTGGCATAAAGATGTCATGTTCTTTGATATTTTCGATGCGAAGGAAAATATAAGAGGCAGTTTTTATCTTGATCTGTATGCGCGTCAGCACAAACGCGGTGGCGCATGGATGGATGAATGTGTCGTAAGAAAAAAATCCGATACAAATATACAAGATCCGGTTGCCTATCTTACTTGTAATTTTACCCCGCCTATAAGCGACAAAGCAGCTTTGTTAACGCACGACGAAGTAACAACCTTATTTCACGAATTTGGTCATGGGCTACATCACATGATGACGCGCGTAGAATATAGTGGCGTTTCCGGAATAAATGGCGTGCCCTGGGATGCTGTTGAGCTACCTAGCCAATTTATGGAAAACTGGTGTTGGGAAAAAGAAGCATTGGATTTATTTGCCCGACACATTGAATCAGGCAAAGCCCTTGATGATGACTTATACGAAAGAATGACCAGAGCGAGAACATTTCAGGCCGGCATGCAAATGATCAGACAGCTAGAATTTTCCCTGTTTGATTTCCGACTACATCTGGAATTTGCGTCAAATGAGTCCCTCAATATTCAAGATTTACTAAATGAAGTGCGTCAGCAAATCGCTGTTGTGACAGCGCCTGAATTCAATCGTTTTCAGCACAGCTTCTCTCATATCTTTGCCGGCGGTTATGCAGCCGGTTACTATAGCTATAAATGGGCTGAAGTATTATCTGCTGATGCCTTTTCCAAGTTCGAAGAAAAGGGTATCTTTGACAAAACAACCGGAAATGAATTTTTACAGGCCATTCTTGAACAAGGTGGTAGTCGTGAGCCGATGGACTTGTTTGTTGAATTTCGTGGACGCAAACCAAGTATTGAGCCCTTATTAAGACATTCAGGAATCACTGCTTAAGGATAAATGATGCACAATATTAAAATCATGTTTATCGGCATGCTTTGGCTATTTACTACCGTAGCGCAAGCAGAAACAATCTATGTCATCGATGAATTAAAAATTGGCTTACATGAGAGCCCTACCGTTGATAGTCCTATCATGAAACTTGTTCTCAGTGGCACAGCGTTATCCGTCATCGAACGTAGCGATGATCTTATACACGTTCAGGAACCTGAAGGTGTCCGCGGCTGGATAAATAATAAATATGTAGTGACGAATAAACCGGGTAAAGCTCGAGTCAATGAACTGGAAAAAGAAATTGAACTTCTTAAATCAACAACGACGAACACATCAGCAAACAATGACACAGATGCATATAAACAACTTGAACAACAATTAATATCAGAGCGGCTAAAGAGTGGCGAGTTGCAAGCAAAACTAGCTGATCTCAAAGCAAAAATTGCTAATATCGATAATTCCGATCAGTTCCTTGCCGATATAGAACAACTTAAACATGATAATAAACAGTTAATCTCACAACTGGAAGCATCCGGCATGGAAGCTCAGACAGAAGTAAGCTCAGTAAATAGCGAATTCCCTTCAATGAATGGCTGGAAACAATTTATTACAGCTTTTATTGTTATTCTTATCGTTGGAATGGCAGCAGGTGCTTTTATTCTTGACTACCTGGGTCGTCGCAGACATGGCGGTTTCAGAATTTAATTAATGTGGTTTTCTATTATTTAAAACTCTTTTAAATTGTGTTCAAAATAGCAACCTGGAATGTTAATTCTCTAAAAGTAAGACTGCCGCATGTATTGCAATGGCTGGAAACAGAAAGCCCTGATGTGCTGGCATTACAGGAAACAAAATCAATTGACGAAAATTTTCCGGTCGAAGCAATTAACGAAGCAGGCTACCAGGTTAGTTACATAGGTCAAAAAACATACAATGGCGTCGCTACACTTTGTAAGTCTACTATCGAGACGCTTGCTACAAACCTGCCTGATTACGATGATGTGCAGCGCCGCGTATTAGCAATTAATAATTCAAACGTAACCATATTAAATTTATATGTTCCCAATGGTTCAGAAGTTGATTCTGATAAGTATCGATATAAACTCGAATGGTTTTCTAAACTACATCCCTTTATTAAACAGCTACAAACTAATAATGATCGACTCATTATTTTAGGTGATTTTAATATTGCGCCTGAAGATGAAGATGTACATGACCCAAAAGAGTGGGAAGGAAGCATACTTGTCAGCCAGGCTGAACGGGACGAATTTAAAAAGTTATTATCTCATGGCTTAAAAGATTGCTTTCGTTTGTTTGACCAGGAGGAAAAAATTTTTTCATGGTGGGACTATCGTGCGGCAGCATTCCGGCGTGGTCGCGGCATGAGGATAGACCATATTCTTGCCTCAAATACACTATCTGATTCCTGTTGCGCATGTTATATCGATAAAGCGCCTCGGAACCTTGAGCGCCCTTCTGACCACACACCCGTAGTTGCAGAATTTAAACTTTAGCGTTAACGTTATAAATCACTAAAGATTTCTGACTCATTCACGACAACTAGTTATTAACCCTGAATCCCATAGAACTATGCCTAGTGTATACACAGATTTTAATTTTGATGAGATGGTCAAACTTGCCAAGGAAGATCCCGATGCCTATGAAAATAAGCGTGAGAAAATGATACAGGAAATTATTGATAACACGTCACCAGAAGTCAGACGCCGTATGGAAGGCCTGCAATGGCAAATAGACCAGGTTCGTTCTACTTCAGCAAATCCCATGCAATCTTGTCTGAAAATATCTCAAATGATGTGGGACAACGTACTCGGTGACGATGGCTTGCTTGACCATATGCGCCAATTAACTGACCCTGAACAAGTACCAAAACTTAATAAAGTTAAAGAATCAGCGACTGTAGTCAATATTAGAGCTAACGGAGATAAGGAAAAAACTGATTCCTGACTCATTACGGCATTGCGCAGCGCCCCACTTTGGCATAAACTCCCCGCCCTTATTGACCAATAGACGTTTTGAGCAAGTAAAATGAAAGCAGATACACATCCAACATATGAAGAAATTGCCGTTCAATGCAGTTGTGGCAATACCTTCAAAACCCGTTCTACGCATGGTGGCGAACTCCATCTCGACGTGTGCTCTGAGTGCCATCCATTTTATACTGGCAAACAAAAAATGCTGGATACCGCAGGTCGAGTTGATAAGTTTCGTAAGAAATACGGCATGTCATCATAATGAGCTGATTTTGAATTATTTATTCCAAAAAAACGTCCTCATAGGGCGTTTTTTTATGCTCACGATTCTTTCTTTCATAAGCCCTTATAGCTATTCTATTTCGAACCAACCATCTGTTTGTGTAAGTACCCACTTCGATGGAAAGGTAGTTATAAAATACGTCATTGATGGAGATACGGTTATATTGACGGATAATAGACATGTTCGCTTAATCGGTATTAATACACCCGAAATAAGCCATAGTGATAATAAACCTTCAGAGGCTGGCGCTGAACTGGCACGAAAATCACTCATGCAACTGCTAAAGAATCAGCAACAAGTTCAGCTTCTATACGGAAAAGAACGGCTGGATAAGCATGGGCGAACGCTGGCTCATATTTATCTAAAAAATGGATTAAATATTCAGGCTGAAATGCTCAGGCAAGGCTTAGCCATGCCGCTCAGGATAGCACCAAACCTGGCACTAATGGATTGCTATTCTGCTATTTCACTTATTGCAAAAAAAGAAAAACGTGGCCTCTGGGCTTCATCCCGGTATAAAACCCATCATGTCTTTTCTTTATCCGGATCTGAAAAAGGTTTTTATTTTATTTCAGGCAAGGTAGAACAAGTGACAGAGAGTCGCTCATCAATATGGATTAATCTAGGCAATAATGTTGCACTACGCATCCATAAAGAGGATTTAAACAATTTCAATAAAAATGATTTAATGTCCTTACTTGGAAAAACGATTGAAGCGAGTGGCTGGTTATATCGCCGTAATAAACAATTACGTATGCGTATTAGACACAAACTGGATTTAAATAGACTAAATTAATTAACAAGGAACTGATCCATTCATGGGACAGTCTTAAAATAATGAATATAAAATACCTGACCCCTGTCTACCTGTTACTTTTTTTACTTATTAGCTCATGCGCAGTTAACCCTGTAACGGGGAAACAAGATCTCGTTCTATTATCTGAAGCTGATGAAATTGCATTAGGCCGTAAAACGAATCAGGAAGTTCTGCAACAATATAGTGTTTATGAAAACCCGGCTTTACAAAAATATGTTCAGAACGTGGGAGATAAGGTCGCTCGTAATAGCCACCGAAATAATTTAATTTATCGTTTCACTGTACTTGATAGCAAAGAAGTTAATGCCTTTGCCCTGCCCGGCGGGTACATATACATTACACGCGGTTTAATGGCCTATTTAAAATCAGAGGCGGAATTAGCTGCTGTTATAGGGCATGAAATAGGGCATGTCACAGCCCGACACTCTGTTCAACAATATAGTGCCAATCAACTTACAAATTTTGGAATCGCGCTCGGCTCGATATTTATTCCAGGTATGAATCAGGCATCTAGCCAGTTAGCACAATTATTTGGTGCAGCTTTGCTACGTGGCTATGGACGTGAGCATGAACTTGAAGCAGATCGGCTCGGTGCTGAATATCTTGCCCGCACGGGCTACAACCCAAAAGCAATGCTTGATGTGATCAGCGTATTAAAAAATCAGGAGGTTTTTGAGAAAGAGTTAGCTCAAGCCGAAGGCAGAGAAGCCAGAATTTATCATGGTGTTTTTTCCACGCACCCCGATAACGATACACGACTTCAGGAAGTGGTTGAAACAGCACAAACACTCAGTGAAGCGACGGCTTCTGCCAATTATGTTGGCTATGAAGAATATATATCGTACATGGACAAGCTTATTTATGGTGACAGCCCACGTGAGGGTATTTTACGTGGCCGCCGATTCTTTCATGAGGAACTTGGGTTTTCCATGAGTTTCCCGAAAAAATGGAATGTTACTAACCGCCCGGACCGAATTCTATTAACTGCTCCTGGCGGAGGTGCATTAATCCAGATTAGTGCCGAAGATATTAATAAGAAGCTCTCTCCCAGAAATTTTATGATTCAGCGTATGGGATTAAATAACCTGGACGATGAATCTAGCTTGAATATAAACGGCCTTAATGCTCATACAGGCATATCCGTTATCAATAGAGGGCAGGGGCCGCAACCGACGCGCTTTATCGTGATCTATTTTGAACAGCGTGCTTATATTGTGGCCGGAATAGCTAAAGTTGCGAATGAATTAGGTAAATATGATCACGCTATTCTAGATACGGCTAAAAGCTTCCACGCGCTAACAAAGAATGAAGAAATACTAGCAAAACCGCTACGCATTAAAGTAGTTCAGGCCGACGATGAGACGCGTTTCTCAAATCTTGCCAAGCAATCACCATTGGAAAGTCAGGCAGAGTCCCAATTACGTTTATTAAATGCAAAATACCCTGATGGTGAGCCTAAAAAAGGAGAGCTATTAAAGCTTGTTGAATAGCAAAACCTCATATCAAGTCTAGCTTTCTCGGATAACTATTTGCTCTATTTAAACTTCATTTCTTATCCACATTTTCTGTGGATAACTCTGTTGAAAAAGTGCGTACAGTGGGCCAGAAATAGCGCCACTATCTCATATGTGATAAAACTGATAAAAATTAACCAGTTGAATAATTCATATTAAAATTCAATAACTTACACCGTCCTTATTTGTCTTTGGACAATATTTAAAGTTGTCCCAATAGGGCAATATCTGTCTAAATATTAACTGTGTATAAGCAACAATTTTTTGTTGACAATATTTAAAATCGGGGAACTCCAGCTGCCGCCTGCGTTCTAAGCTTTTGTAGTGCTTTTTTCTTGCCTCCCTCCCTTGGCAGAAAAAGTTAGCCGGCTCTCCCCAGCCGGATATTTTGGCTCCGGATGCAATTAAATTTCCTCAAAATCACCCGGAGCCACTTTTTTACAGCGTCATTTATAGCCAATTAATTACCTTAAAACGTGGTCTCAGGGCTTAGGGTATAACCAGTCAGCAAGCTTTTGGCGAGCCTCATCCAGACCTGACCCTTTTAAAGCAGAAAACAACTGTAAACTCGCATCACTATCCGCCAATTCCCGCTTAATTTCTGCCATCACTTTATTCGCCGCATTTTTGGATAACTTATCCGATTTGTTCAAAAGAACATGTATTGGCAAATTACAGGTCTGACAATAGTCCAGCATTAACTGGTCAAACTTTCCCATTGGGTGACGCACATCCATAATCAGGAAGACCCCGCGCAAGGACTGCCTCTCATCCAGATAGCGCTCAAGCAATTTTGCCCAGGTATCACGCATGGCATCGTTAACCTTGGCATAACCATAGCCGGGTAAATCAACGATATGTGTATTTTCATCATAAGAAAAATAATTCAACTCTCTGGTTCTGCCTGGTGATTTGCTAATTCTTGCCAGGCCACGCCGATTTGTTATTTTATTTATGACGCTTGATTTGCCTACATTAGACCGACCTGAAAACGCGACTTCTGCGCCATTGTCATCAGGAAGCTGTTTTATAGAAGCAACGCCTAGCTTGAATTCAAGGCGACTATACCAACCATTTGCCAATTTTTGATCTGTATTTATAACGGATTCTCCATCCATTTCAGGTATTCATTTTGCATAAAATAGTCTGTTTATGTTTTTGAAGATTATGGTCTTATGAATTACTCTTATAAAAGTTACAGGACATAGACCTGAAAAATAATCATACTATGAGTTTATAGTCTGACTCGGTAACATGTTATCTAAGGAACTGGAATTATGAAAATATATCATTTAACTATCATCAGCCTGTTTATACTTGTTTCTAATTACAGTTATGCGGGTGATCCAGCAAAAGGCAAAACACTCTCACAAACCTGCGTTGCTTGCCATAATGTCGATGGAAATAGCGTAAGCCCGATTTGGCCAAAGCTTGCTGGACAACATGCTGACTATCTTGTCAAACAACTGCAAGACTTCAAGCAAGGTAAACGCATTAACGCTCAGATGACAGCAATGGTTGCCTCGCTTAGTGATCAAGACATGGCAGATTTGGCTGCTTATTACGCCAGCCAAAAGATTAAGACAGGATCTGCCAAACCTGAATTAATCGAGTCAGGACAACAAATTTACCGAGCGGGAGACAGTCAGGCCGGCATACCTGCCTGTATGGCATGCCATGGGCCAGCAGGGGCAGGGAACCCGGGAGCGCATTATCCTTCGGTCGCAGGGCAACATGCCGCATATACAGCAACCCAGCTAAAAGCGTTTAAATCAGAAGAACGTAATAATGACGAAAATAATGTGATGCGTTCAATAACCGGTCCGATGACCAATGCCCAAATAGAGGCCGTTTCTGAATATATTCAGGGTTTACACTAAAAAAATATCACTTTAATTGACGTAAAACCCGGATTTGAGTGTCTAACCCTGCAAGGGTTAACCTGAATCATTCTAGCTATTTATTAATTGTAAGGACAAACATGAATAAAATAATTCGTTACATCTCGCTTTCACTATTCCTATTACTTGGCAACATGGCGTATGCCGGCGATGGCTATACAATAATCAGCCCCGCGCAACCTACCCAAACCGGCGATAAAATCGAAGTACTGGAGATATTCTGGTATGCCTGTCCCCATTGTTATGATTTTGAGCCATATATACATGAATGGCTTAATAACAAGCCTGAAGACGTTACTTTTAGACGCATGCCGGGTATTTTTCGAAAGGGCTGGATCCCACATGCCAAAGCATTCTTCACAGCGGAAAAATTAGGCATTCTTGACGATATCCATACTCCTCTATTCAATGCTATCCATAGAGATAAAAAGAAGATTCATGATGATGCCTCAATCAAGAAATTCTTCCTAAAACACGGTGTAGATAAGAGCGAATTTAAAAAAATATACAACTCTGAAGAAACTGAAACCAAAACTAAACAAGCCTTTGTTATGGGACAGCGCTATAAAGTCACTGGTGTCCCGGCAATCATTGTTAACGGCAAATATATGGTCAGTGGTTCTACTGCTGGTAGTTTTGAAAATGTACTAAAGGTAATTGACTCTCTCGTCGATAAAGAGAGAGCAAGCGCTGCAAACGAACAAGAAGGCTCTTAAGAGATTCAATCATCAGTTACTCCTGCCAATAAATTTGACAGGAGTAACACCATAATCGCAGTGCCTGCACCATGATTTTTAATTACCAGGTGCGTAATCGATGCTGCCACAAGAGAATACTTCTAATTCAGAAACAGACTGGAAGAAACAATACGTTCAAACCTTAAAAGAGTTAGACATAAAAGAAAAGGATTGGGGACAGCAACAGCAAGATATATTAAAAGCGATATTAAAACTCACCTTTGCCTTTCAAGGTTCGAACGACATTCTTGACAAGAAGCTACTTGATCTTAAAGAAGCTCTAAAACAGTCCAGTGATAACATACCACAAAAGGAAATTGATCAGTTATTTCAGGCCATACTGCAGCATAAAAAAGAAAAAGATACCGATTCATCAAGAACCAATTTTCTAATCACTAATGTGGTTCAACTATTATCCGATAATAACCAATTTAATCAGTACTCAGGTGCGGCACGTGAAATTAGTAATGACTTAAAAGATGAGTCCGTTAAACCAGCTTCCCAATTGAAGTCAATTAACGAGATTATCGCAAACATAAATAAATCATCAGCTAAAGATAAACAAAAACCTGATGCGTTCAAGGTCTTCCTTAAAAAACTTTCCGAGAACCCGAATACAGACCCATCGCTTGCTGCATTGTGCAAAAAATCAATTGCTCTAAACAGCGAACAGGAAAAATTAAAAACGATTAAGTTATGTATTGAAAGTATAAATACCCAAGCGGGCACCTCCGACAGCAATAAATCTACACCATCTATAGTTAATTCCGAAAATGAACCTAATGTAGAAAATCTGCTTACCTTGCTTGACTGGATAACGATCCCAGGAAAGTCACAAGCTAAACTCGACACGCTAAAACAACAACTAGAAGAACGTGAAGAGGGCACAGACACCGGTAATTTATTACGCCGCATAGCACTAACAATAAGTAATGCTTACATGGAAATTCAGTCTGAATTAAAAGAGACTGAAAGTTTTTTGAAAAAAGTAACTAACCAGTTAAACGAAATAACGTTACAGATAGCAGATATTGAAATTATTGAAAACGAGTCGTTTTCTAACTCTGTAACGTTAAACTCCGAGATGGAAAAACAAATAGAATTAATCAAAACAGGCGTTGATGATGCCGAAACGATTGAAGATATTAAGAAAACAATCGATACCCGGATTGAGGTATTACAAAATAATATGGATCAATTCATCAATGTTGAGCAGAGCCGAAAAAAACAGTCGGACAACCACCATAAAGAACTGGTTGAACGTCTTAGCGATATGGAAGGCGAGACAGAGAAGCTCAGACAATGCATTGAAACAGAAAGAAAGAAGGCATACAACGATGCTCTGACAGGCATACCAAATCGCATGGCGTTTGATGAACGCATGGATCAAGAGTTTAAACGTTGGCAACGCTACAATAACAAGTTAACCGTTTGTCTGGTTGATATTGATAAATTCAAAAATGTAAATGACACTTATGGCCATAAGGCGGGAGATATTGTGTTGCGAACCGTCGCTGAGAAGTGTGCGTCAAAGGTAAGAAAAAGCGACTTCTTTTGTCGTTATGGTGGAGAAGAATTTGCTTTAATATTACCGGAAACAGATTTGTCTGCAGCGATTACTGTCGCTGAAACAATAAGGGAAAGCATCGAACATTGTAGTTTTCAATATGGAGAGCAAAACGTGGGTATCACTATTTCCTGCGGTCTTGCTGAGGTCAAGGGCAAAGATAATCTGGACACGGTATTTAAAAGGGCAGATAGAGCACTGTATAAAGCGAAAGACAGTGGCCGTAATTGTTGTATTAGTGAAGACCAATTGCACCTAATGTAAGCTGTCGCTCACAAACCTATTACAGATGTAACCCAAAGTACCTGCTATTGCTTACTGGATTGCAGATCCGAAAAACGTCGCTCTTGTGCATGACCTCCATGGATGGAGGAAATGCAATAGGATTGTCGGGAACAACCCTTGCCCATGCGCTCGCGACATTGCCTGCATGGATGCAGATACTTAGAAATCGTAAGGAACATGATTTCTGACAGTACATCCTGTAAATCACCGGTTTTTTGCTCCTGCAAAACCGGTATACATTACGTCCCTGTAAATAAAAAAAGGGACCTTACGGTCCCTTTTTATCATTTCGAGAAGGAAGTCTTACTTGTTGTTGATGTACATCGTGACTTCAAAACCAAAACGGATGTCGTTATATTCAGGAGTTTCCCATTTCATTGTCGTAATCCTCGTATTAAGTTAATTGTTATTACTGATTTAAAAAGTCTTATTTGTTGTTAATGTACATTGTGACTTCAAAACCAAAACGGATGTCGCTATATTCAGGTGTTTCCCATTTCATTGTCGTAATCCTCATATTAATTAATTTGTTAGGGTTAAATTTTATTACTGATATCAATAGTGCAGGTCACGTGCCAATCTCTATAAAAATTATTATTATTATTTAAATCAGTATGTTACGGATTAATCGCGGTTTCCCCTAAGCTCAATTTATTGGATATGTGGTTCTTAAAAACCAATTATTTGGTTGCTAATAACCAATCTATATGCACAAACCAATATTCATACTAGATATGATTCATGCTTATTATACGAATATTATTTTTAATTGCTTATGACGTAACTACAGATTTAAGCCTGTGTTTATGCTAAATTCGCCGACTTTTTTACAAATGCTAATATAATCACGCATGGCAAACACTCAAAATAAAGCCGGAAACAAGCATATCGCCAGTGGACATCGAATAGGAATTGTCGGTGGTGGCCAGCTCGCAAAAATGACGGCGCTCCCTGCGATGGAACTTGGTTGCGAAGTTGTCATTCTGGAAAAAACTGAGAACACACCTGCGTCTTGCCTTGCTGCGGATATTTTCTATGGTGACTGGGATGATTCAGCTAACTTACTTAAGCTTGCCGACAAAGTTGATGTTGTTTCTCTGGAAAATGAATTTGTCGACGCACACGCCTTAAAAGCGGTTGAAGATGCTGGGCACCATTTATATCCGAGTTCTGCCACTATCGGCATAGTTCAGGATAAACTAATTCAGAAACAAGCGTTGAGTGATGCGGGAATAACAGTAACGCCCTTCGCCGCAGTTACTTCACCGAAAGAAATCGAACTACAAGCAGAAAAACTGGGGTGGCCTCTGGTCTTAAAAGCCAGACGTAATGGTTATGATGGCAAAGGTAATGCCACACTCCATTCAGCAACTGATATTGATAGTGCATGGGCAAAACTGGATGGCAATAATCGAGAACTATATGTTGAAGGTTTTTGTAATTTCACCGGTGAATTAGCAGTAATGGTAACTCGAGGGACGGATGGCGAAATGGTCAACTACCCTGTCGTAGAATCTGTACAGAAAGATCATATATGTCACATTGTTCGCGCACCTGCTCGTATTAATAATGAAATTGTTCATGAGGCAACAGCGCTGGCACGTAAAGCTGTTACAACTATCAATGGTGTTGGCTCCATTGGTGTTGAAATGTTTCTCACTGAGGACAATCATATTATTCTTAATGAAATGGCGCCGAGAGTACATAATTCAGGTCACTATACGATTGAATCTTGTGAATGTTCACAATTTGAAAATCATGTTCGCGCTATATTAGGCATGCCATTGGGTTCTACAAAAATGGTTGCCCCTGCAGCAGTCATGATTAATATGTTAGGTGAAGAACAGGGCAGCGGCTATCCAGTCGGAATTGCTGAAGCATTGGAAGTAGACGGCGCACATATTCACGTCTATGGAAAGGCAATAACAAATATTGGACGTAAAATGGGACACATCACCGCATTAGGTGAGACAATCGAGGAAGCAGAAGAAATTGCAAATAGCGCAGCTAAATGCATTCGTTTCGGAGCACAAAAATGAAATCTCAAAAAAAGCCATTAGTAGGCATTATCATGGGCAGTGATTCTGACTGGCCAACATTAGAAGCAGCAGCAAATATTTGCAGCGACTTTTTTGTTCCTTATGAAGTGCATGTTGTTTCCGCACATCGTACCCCGGACGATATGTCCCGCTATGCAAAAAATGCCTATAAAAAAGGTTTAAAAGTAATTATTGCAGCAGCTGGTGGCGCTGCACATTTACCAGGCATGGTCGCTAGCCAGACACCTTTACCTGTCATCGGTGTTCCTGTTAAAACTGACGCATTAAATGGCATGGATTCATTATTATCAATTGTGCAAATGCCTGGTGGCGTTCCTGTCGCAACTGTTGCTATCGGCGCTGGCAAAAACGCAGGGCTATTAGCGGTTGAAATATTAGCAACGAGTAATGCAAAAATAATGAGTAAATTGATCGACTATAAAAAAGAACTTGCTATCGGATCACGTAATAAAGATAAGTCTTTAAATAAAACATTAAAAAAATAATTCTAACGCAGTTTTGACAAAAACTGATTCTGCGAAAAACTATGCTTACTGTTTTTAGCTCGATTTCTGGAATTAAACAAAATTGTCTTTCGTTTTTTATTGCTGGCTTGTCCCCAGGCAACAATTTCTGACACGCTTCGAAAACAGCCTAAACAAATATCGTTTTCATCTAGACAACAGTTCCTCACACAAGGTGATGGGATGCGATTCATATCATTAGTCATTTTGGCTTTGCATATACCCGTGATACCTGGAAATGTGTGTTTTAGAAAACAATTGACTTCCAGTTATCATAAAATTGCCTGGCCGCTTTATTGAAGTCACCCATATATTCAAGCGCCTGCTTTTCAAATTTTTCTGTCGCGTCATCACCCATCGCTTTTTCCAGGGCTTTTTTATAGGCGGGAATGTCACTCCAATCGGAAACGGTTGAAGCAATAATCTCCTGATGATACTGCGCTGAAAACACTTGTCTTCCTAGCGACAAAGACTGGATACCACAAACATCAGAAGATGATAAAACATCCATGCCTGCCGGTTCTGTTTTAACTTCAGCACCATGCCATTGCAAACAATTCATTGTGTCCGGTATGTTATTCAAAAAAGGGCTCTGCTTACCTGCGGCTGTTTTTTTAATTTGCATAATACCAACTTCCGTTTTATCACCTGGGCCAACTTCACCGCCTAATGCATCTGCTAATAACTGATGACCGAGACAAATGCCGACATAGGGCATCTTTAATTCGTTTACTGCTTTTCTAATCGCCGCTTTTTCTTCGACTAACCAGGGATGTCTATCTTCCTGCCAAACATCCATCGGCCCGCCCATCACCCACAAGGCATCAAAGTCAATTAAGTCCGGTATCAACTCACCTTCATCAAGCTCAACCGTAAACAATTCAAATCCATCTTCTTTAAAAAAATCTCGAAAAATACCCGGATGTTCGATAGCAAGATGTTGAAAAACAAGAATACGTTTAGTGTTCATTTTTTAATGATACTTACCATATGACTTATATAGTACAAAATAATTGGCGCAATTCCTGTATAGCTAAATATATTTCAGGATCGGTCGATACTATCAAGATGGAGGCGTATCACTGTGTCTAATACCCAAGAATACCTGATTGATGTAGCAAATTTAATTACTCTGCCAGATATTTATATTGCAGTTAAAGAAGCGACTGAAGATCCTGATGTTAGTATGGGGGAACTAGCTGATATCGTTTCATTTGACCCTGCGATTTCAAGCAGACTGTTAAAAGTTGCAAATAGTTCTTTTTATGGCCAGGTATCAAAAATTGACACAATAAGAAGGGCCGTTTCTATACTAGGCTCAAATACAGTTCATGACACAGTATTGAGCGCATCTGTTTCACAGGCATTTCGCTCCCTTTCCAGCGTAAATTATGATGTTGCTGCATTCTGGCAAAACTCTGTTATGCAGGCGGTAGTAGCAAAGTCCTGCGCTATTCAACTGAAAATTCCCGAGCCCGACAGATTATTTACCCTTGGACTATTATCTAATATTGGTCATATGGTAATGAGCATCCGTGCGCCGAAATTAATGCGGAAAGTGTTATCTCAACACCAAAAAACCGATTATCCGCTCTATCTGTTTGAACGCTCAACCTTTGGATTTGAATCTGGCGAACTTGGTGCAGATTTACTTGAAAGCTGGTCTATTCCCAAATCCATTGTCTCCGGCGTCCGCTATCAAAACTGTCCTGAGATGGCAGATGAATATAAACAGGAGGCGGCTATTATTTATTGTGCCGGCCGATGTCATCCGGATGAGAAAGAATTTCCAAATATGCTTGATTTTGAGG
>Ga0114934_10000529_pt1 | contig 24471 bp, 24 predicted proteins | sample 4SBtaG_2_FD_99695 | JGI IMG/M metagenome (GOLD analysis project Ga0114934, IMG submission 99695) | Deep subsurface microbial communities from Kolumbo volcano to uncover new lineages of life (NeLLi) - 4SBTROV10_white metaG | ecosystem: Environmental > Aquatic > Marine > Volcanic ...
ATAACACAACTTTATCTTCAGTCATTTTTATTTTTGATTCTACTTCAACCGGATATTTAAAGTAAAACTCTTGAAATTTTGACTCTATTAAATCATGGGATTCTACAGTTGAAGAGCTGAGTTGTACTGTTGTAAAGCTTTTAGCCTGTTTATCGTATTTCTTTTTTGGATTTTCTAAATCTTTACTTTTATCAATATTTAAAATTCGTTTTTGAATAGTATGAAATGAAAGTTTCCCTATATCACATGTAATCCATTTTCGATTTAATTTTTCAGCTACTGCAGCAGTTGTACCTGAACCTCCAAAAAAATCTAAAACAATATCACCTTCATTTGTTGCTGATTTTACAATTCTTTTCAAAAGGTTTTCATTCTTTTGTGTAGGATAACCGGTTTTTTCATTATTAAAAGACATAATTTGAATCGAATTCATAGAATCTAATTCTGAACTATTCCATGTGTCTTCAATTGCATAACCCTTACCTTTTGGTTTTGACCCGTCTCTGCGAACATAATCATCAGCATAAGGGATATATTCTTTATTAAATTGAAAATTATCAGATTTCGTGTAAAAAAGAATAACATCATGGTTTCTTATCCAATTTTCAGCCTTTGTTTTATACCCCGATATCCATCCTATTCTCCATATAATTTCTCTTTGAAATTTGAAACCTAGTTCATCCATTATTATTTTAATGTAATGAGAACTTTTTTCATCTAAATGAATATATATACTTCCTTGTTCATCTAAAATTTCTTTTGCAACTATTAGTCTTCTTCTTAAAAATTCAATAAATTCAGTCCCCTTTACTTTGTCTGTATACGCTTTTTGTCCATTTCTGCCTTTAAAATCTTTTTTAGTAGTAAAAGGTGGATCAATATAGATGAGTTTAACTTTTCCTTTTACTTTATCTTTTATCAGAGGATCTTTGTTTTCATAGATGGTTTTTAAAAATTGTAAATTATCACCAAAAGCAATAATGTTTTGCCAATCATCTTCTTGTGATTCAGAATTAGCACTATAAATTTTTTCTACTTGTAAAGTCGCTGGGTACACATCGTCTTCGTTATCTAAAACGTCATCTTCGTCCATCTTTCCTTTATAAATTAATTTGCACTCGTCACTCATGTTATTCCTTTCATGTTGCTTAAACTATTACCAATCTCTCTTGTATTGGAAATCCCTCAGGTATGTAACTCAAGTTTAAACGATTGATATACTGTCTATAAAATGGTCCGCTTCTTCCTCTAGCACTTAAGTCATCAACAAAATCGTAAATTTCAGCAGTATTTTTTGAAACAAATAATCTAATAGCCCTGCCTAATGATTGTGTTATTGTAGTGTAACTTTTCAATGGACTTGCAAATACGATATTCTTTAACGATTTTATGTTCAAACCTGTGCTCATCAGCGCGTACCCACTTACAACTATACAATTATTATGTGTTCTAAGGATATCGAATATCTTTTCACGGTCTTTAGGTTTTGTTGCACCTGCTACATAAAAGACCTTGTATTCTTCTTGAAATTCAACAGCATGTTTGCCAACGATGTGTTTCTTTTCAACTTTTATACCTGGATTTTTAATGTTTATCAATAATGTGAATAAGTCTTGCATATGTTGGATATGCTGGCACAATACAACAGTATTACCGTTTTGTGTAACTTTATCAGATAGTCTTGATATCAAGATGTTTCTATTTTTATGTTCTTTTATAAATTGTAGTTGTTTTGTGTAATTTCCAACATGTTTAAAAATAGCTTTATCATCATTATTATACATTAATCGTATAACATTTATATTAACAGGTGTAGCTAAACCGCGCTCAATAAGGCCTTGCGTTTTTATATATCTTTTTGGTTTACCTGTACATGCCATGATAGACATTTTTGCTATTTGGTCTTCCGGTAATGTACCTGTTAATCCAATTCTATATTTTGCATTAGTGCATTTGTAAACAATATCAGCTGCTTTAGTATCTAACTTAAGTTGATGCGTCTCATCTATTATCACAAAGTCAAAATTTTCAAAACCTTTTTCAATTAACATAGCACTTTGCCAAGTTGTTACAGTTATCTGTTTATCAAAGGCTTTTACTTTATTGTCACCACCTATTAACCGTATAGACTCGAGAAAATCATCCGACGCATTGTAATCTTTACAATCATTATAGATTTGAGTGGTTAGTGAGACTGAAGGTACTAATAACATACCTTTTAGATTTTTTGATTTAAAAAATGATAATATACAGTAAATACATGCTGATTTTCCCGAGTTATGATGTATTACACCGTTCTGTATATATGTTTGAAATTCGTTCTGTACCTCAAAATCTATCCATCGTTGAGACGGAACAATTTCTATACCAATAATTTGTTTAGATTTTTTACCAAATTTATCTGTTAAAAAGTCACCAATATTTAGCTCATTAGCAGGTAACCACTCATTGTTAACTAAGAGATAATGTGTATCAGCGCATTTTATACAAGTATCGTCGCTCAAGTAAAGTTTTCTACCACTGAAATATTTTTCAAATACACGCGAAATGTTATCGTAACCATTAGGGGTTTCAACCTTTATTTTCTGGTTGTTGTTTTTTAAATATAACAATTCTTCATATGTGATTGTGGTTTTAATTTTACCTTTTGGTGTTAAAAATTTTTTAAGTAATTTATAAGCATCCTCTGATATTTCGACGTTTATTTCTGACTGTGGATCCAGACAACCGGTCGCGGCCAATGCTATTTGGTTTTTTTTCTGTATAGATTCTACTACTATTTGTTTTTGATAATCATACAACTTAAAAGGCATATTTAAATTTTCTATATGTTCAAGAATTTCTTGTTCGCTATATTCCGGGGTTTCTGGTACATCTGTTACAAATGCTAAAAGTCCTGAAGGTATAATAATACTACTTGCATCACTTGGATCTATAACATAAAAAACTTCAGAATCTGGTTTGAGGCCTCTTTTTATCATAGGATCAAAATAAGCATTTGGGATTTTAATTGTAAATTTTCTCTTGATTTCTTGAAGTTCTTCTGGCATTCCAGAAATTTTATAGAAAGATTCGTTTATTTTTTGCGTAGTCAAATCAATCCTTTAAATCACATTCGGTTAGTGTTTTTGAGAGAACTCATGGTAAGAGTTCTCTCTTTGAATTAATCAAATAATTAGAATGCTATTTTATTTCTAAGTATTTGAATTTTGGTTTTACTCTTTTGAATTCAACTGTGAGCAGCCCATTTTTAGCGGTTATTTCACCCAATTCAGTATTTTTAGGTGTCTGAAATTTTCTTGTAAAATTTCTCATACTGAGGTTTCTTTCAAAATATTGACGTTCTGATGTTTTATCACTGTCGTCATCTTTGGTTTCTGTTTTTTTACCTTCAACAACAAATAATCCTTCATCATCAAAATATGCTGATAATTCGGATTTGTCAAAACCTGTGACAGCCATTTCTATGAATGTACTATCCCCTTCATTGTAAGTGTTATATGGTGGGTAAAATGAACCACTACTTTTTATTGAAGCTTCCAAGAAGTCTTCTAAATCATTTGTAAACATTGTTTTCCTCCTTAAGTAAAAACGTTTCTGGGCTTTTGTTTGTTTGTAGCCACAACCTATTCCGACCATTTAGTACCGAAATATATAAATGTCTTACACAATCGACATAGTTTGCTATGTATATTTCCTATTTTTAAGTACTCTATCCGTTAACCTCCTTTGTCTTGATTTAACATAACAAATAAATATAAATTTAAATATATAAATCTGTATAAATCTATAACATTATGTCACAGACGGTAGTATGTTAATCCTACCTGGGTCTAGAATTAATCTAGAATTATCACTCTCACATCTATGTACATTGAATAACAAGCTAGATGGATTAGTCATGAATTGAGCAGTTAGCTCCCCTAGAGTTATGTAGCCTAATCTCTTTAATTTAGACCACAAGGACCAATTGCTTTTAGTATTGTCATTTACCCACTTAAATTTATTGTCAGCATGCTCCGCTGCTGACAATAGTGATTTAATAGGTATAGATACTAATGAACCATTGACCCTGATTATTACCTTGGCTTTCTCTTGAAACCCGAGACCCCTTCTGCCTATAACTAGAGCAGCACTTAAGTCTTTAGATTTTGAGTCATGACTAAGGTCATATCCATTAAGTAATGCATATTTGAACAATCCAATTACAGATGTATATGCTGGATTAATTCTCTTTAGTTTAATGCCATTTCGGGCACACTTACTTTCTAGTAAATCTGAGAACATAGTTCTATGAAATTTACTGATGATTTACTTTATAATAATTATAAAGAAAGTTTACTTAATTTTTTTCCAAAAAATCAATAATTCTATCTGAAATATTTTTGTCACATTCTTGTTGAATGTCCATAAGAAAATCTTTGTACTTGTTTAAAGTTTCTTGTGCATCCATTAGGTCAAGTTTTAAATTCTCGACTTTTTGCTTCAGTGGCCTTGTTTTAACGTCTTTATATCTGTTGTATTGTTTTCTTCTCATTTTAAACTGTGCCAAATCTAAAATTGTTTTATGAAACCATAAAATTGTTTTATATTTGGATCAACCCTCCATACTTTTTGTGATTTATTTAAAAATTCTTTTTTTTCAAACTCACTCATAAGTGAGATATCTTTTTCGGATGTATTTATTTCTTTAGGACCTCGTTTATAACCTGCTTCTTTTAATATATATAACAATTTTTTATCAGCATGTATATAATATTGTTTAATCGGTACTTGACCCAGTTTTAACAATCTCGAAAAAAATACTGTACTCTCATTACGAATCATCGCATCAGATATTTTTGTCTTAATATAAGTCTCATCAACAAATTTTTGTGTAAAATCTAAAAGTACACGGTAGTTTTTACATTTTGTAATAAAGTTTTTGTCTTTTATACAAATTTTTAAAATTTTTTCTCGTATATTATCAGAAGTATCCGGCAATAATTCATCATTCATCTGAACTAATGTGTTTAATATCTTTTCTCCAGATAATTCATTATGTTTTGATTTCAATAAAAGTTTTATTTTTTCGGAATCTGATAAATTTAAAAAGTCATTAATATAAATTTGTTGCATTTCTTCTTTATTTTTTTGAAGTTCTTTACTATATCTAGTTAATATATTACCTTCAAATTTATTCTCTATTATTCGAGGTTCATTAAAGAAATGATACTTCATCAGCCAAAACATTGCTTTTTTGTGGTTAAATTCAAGTATGTTTTTAAATGTATCAATTTTAATAGCATTTTTGCCTATTTTACTTAATCGCTGTGTACCGTAATCATCTACGCTAAATAAAAAATTCTGGTCTATATTTTTGCCAATATTTCCAAGATATTCATCTCTAACAGAATCATAAGTTGTTTTAACATAATTTGTTCTATCGGAAATATACATGTGTATCTCAGTCGCTTTCCTAGTTCTCTTGATCATTTGGATACTCGAGATAACGTCTGTACTCATACTAGTATCATAGTGATAATGCGCATATATATTGTTTAGATTACTAACACCAACTGTTAAGCTTGGACTATAAAGAAACACGTCCCATTTATCATGTTCTTCTTCTTTGAATAATTCATATATAAGTTTTTTAGTACTGCCTGGTGTATCAGCAGTTAGTAGAATACATTTTTTTCCGTGTTTTTCAAGCAATCTTTTTGTGCTTCTTAAAAAGTTCAAAGATGTACCTGATACTGTTATCTTTTGCTGCTTGGCCTTGTGTAACAATGATTGAAAAAAGTAATTCTTGTTTTCATAACTATAAAGAATTGTTTTGTCTCTGTTATGATTGTTTAACAAATACACATTAGATGTTTTGTTTTCAAGTAAAAAGTTTTCATATCCTGTCAAAAAAGCGTCTGCTATTACTAATTTTTTATTGAAAGCACCAAAAAACTTCGCTAAGTTTAAAGAACTATTTCCAAGATTATTACGACTGTGACACATTAGAGAAATAAATTCATCCATAATAACTAAATCAAAATTTTTGATATCATACTTCCACAGACTATCAAATTGCACGATAATAGAATCATTTAAATTATATTGGTCTTTATTGTATATTTTCATACCGTACTTATTTGCAAAATCAACCGCAACTGATATTCTATTTGTTATGATGAGTGTTCTTAAATCTTGTGCATTTGCTTCATCTATTATAGCTTTAATAATTGTTGATTTACCTGTCCCCATTGGTGATTTTATACAATAAAGACCGTCTTTTTCAGAGATAAACTTTTCAATTTCATCCATTCTATTAAATTCTTTGCCATCATATGTGCCTCTGACTTTTAAGTACCTTTCATTCGTTTGAATCACTTTTGTACTTGTATTAAAATGCATTAATTCTTTATCGTAATCAAGTTCAGTGTTAAGTAATTTTTTACCAATTTCTGTTGAGCGTACTGCGTCAAATATGTTTATACTTCTTGTACTATTGAAATGGTGCATTGTGAAAGGACTATTATTAAACCAAAAATATCCTCCTATAGATTTAGTTTCAGACGGGTGCTTAAACTGTATGGAGCCATTTTCATTAGCTTTCATAGCTTCAAATCCCATGGATTTATAAACATTTAGGCAATAATCCTCAATACTATCACCTGTTATGTCGTTTATATTGAATTTTTCAACAATACCAGTTTTATCCCCTTTTTTAAGATTTGTGTACTCATCTGCTAGTGTGTTTATTCTTCTCTCGAGGCTGCATTTATACAGGTACTTATCTTTGTTCAAAAGAATTTTATTTTTTTGGATAGGGGCATTAAATGAAGCTATCCTACCAACTGCTTCATCAATTTCACAGAGGTCTTTTAAATCATAACTGAGATTTGATATTGCATTCTTATAATCGTTTATACTAATAGGCTCTATAAAAAGAATACCTTTCATATTAAAATTATCTTTATTATTATACGATTTAGACTCACCAAGTATACATTTATACTTGCTGAAATATTGGAGAATTAAATCTCTATCTTTAGCAGTACGTACTTTGTCGATGTCTAAAATCATATATGTTATTTCATCTGTACAATAATATTCTAGTGTTTCTTTTCTTCGATAAGTTCGTATAGGTTCAGGTAATTTTGAAAGGGGTATATTTAATACCCAATAACTTACCAATGTATTAAACATTTCTACGTTGTTATAACCATCTATAACATAATTTTTAAAAATAAATGTTTTATCATAGTAAGGTGACCAAGCACTTTTTTGATTTTTTTCACTTGGTCGTTGAGCGTTGAATACGGTTAAGTTGTGTTTTTTTACTTCAATCAACTCATTCCTTTACTTTGTATTTTGATATATATATAATCATTTAAGATGCCTTATATAGCTTTACTTTATGTTATTATATAGTAAAATCATTTAAGATATATCCTATTTCAATACTTCAAAAATAAAGTAAAATTAAGATATATCAAATTTATACAACATTTTTTCGAGAGGGTCTGATGTGCTTAAAGCATTTTCAGTAATAGCATAACTGTTAAAGTTAAAGACTGCATTTTGTCCATTTTTTGGATTGACCGCTGTTTTTATTGTGTGAAAATACGGACTCATAATCAAAGATGACTGACCAGGTATATCAGATTTTATGCCAACGTATGCAGTCGAGCTAGTATTATCAGGATTTAAGTAAAATTTTGTTCTTGAGTTAGAACCTAAAAACAGTCCCCTTTCAGTTTCATTCTCGATTACTCTGTTTGATATCGCTAATACACTAGCAGCTGCTTTTGTTGGAAGTATAACAAATGAGTCGAGTGATTTAAATGAGTGTGAATTTATCTTCATTATTAATTCCGCAGCTCTTTGTTGTACTTCAAATGTAGTGGTTTCTGCATTACCCTGATCTGTTAATGACAGGGACGGTGTTGCAGTGCACATAGTATTTAATTTTGATATTAATTTAATATTTTCATTTGTTGAACTGATTCCGCTAAATACTTTACCGAGATACTCAGTTATTGATTTACCATATTGTCTTTGAAGGTCTTGTAGTGTTTCGGTTGTGAATCCAGTATCTTCAATTGGGTCTTCACCTACAACGACTTCGTTTCGGAAAAGTTTTATCTTTTTTTTACCAGGAAATGCCGGGTCGTCAACATAAGCTAACGCAAATGTCGCCGCCGTTGGGCCATGTACTGGGGCCACTTCACATACTTGATACGCCAGAGAATTATAATACTTTTGTTCAATCATAGTATTTACAATTTCATCTGTATTATCTATTTGAATGTCTTCTGCTAATATCTTTTTTGAGTTTTCTTTAAGGAAATCTATATTCATCGGTTACCTACTTTTTAAATATTTATATTTCTTATACAATGTATTTGAGCGAGTTTGTTAAGAGTTGTTAAAACACATGTCTTTATAACCACACCAATCACATAATTTTTGTGTTTTTTTCTCAAAAATTTCATCGTTTTCAATATCTCTTATACTGTGTATAAGTTCTTTTTTGTACTCCTGTATGTATTTTCTTTCAAATACTATAGAATTATCCAAATTATGTTCAACATATATAAACATTGCTTTAATTTTGTCAATATCAGGATTCTTGTAAAAAAGATAAAGTGCATAAAATAACAACTGATTAAAATCCTGATATTTTATGTCTTTGTACTTACCTGTTTTCCAATCAACAACAACTATACCGTTATCAACGTATGCGTAGTAGTCTATGTATCCACGAAATATTGTTCCTTCTTTATAACTTACTGGTAGTAGTTCGTCGTTAAAACCAATAGCAGTCTCCGAAAAATGTTTAATATCTAAAAGAGATTTATATTTAGTTTCTAAGAAAGTTTCAAATACTTCTCTATATTCCGACACGAGTGAATTCGTACTTTTAGCTGGGTAACTTTCTAACATACTGTGAATACATGTTCCCTTTAACAAAGGAGTCATATCATTGATAGGCTCTTTTATTTTTTGTATGTATTTGTACTTAAATTTTCTCGCACACTGTTTATATGTGGAAATTTTTGAAAAACTGTACGGCCCGTATTTCATTTATGATTTCGATACTAAAATAGCGATTTGGTCTTGAATGTCTTGGTTGGCTTCCATTTTTTCAAGGATAATCTCTTCTTCTAATATTGAACCTGGGTCTTTTTTAGCTTTTGATTTTAAGGTATTGATAACTCTATTTACTGCGTTAACAGCAATACCTTGTTCTTTGTAGTTTTCCTTGATTTCTTTAATTTCTTCTTGTATTGCTTTTATTTGTATTTGTTTTTCAAGAATTGCGAGTGCAAAATCATAACTTGTTTTCATAACTTCTTCTGTGCTTCTAATTTCCATTGATTATTCCTTTAAATATTAATTTCATCGATAAGCGCTTGTTTTGATACTGCGCCGACTATTTTGTGTTTTATTTCACCGTCTTTAAATATAAAAAATGTTGGAATCGCCCGAGTGTCATATTTCACAGCCAAATCATGGTCTTGTTCAATATCTACCTCACAAATTTTTACATTAATTCCACCGTACATTTCGGCTAATTCGTTCAAAACTGGAGTCATTTGTCTACATGGTCCACACCAAGACGCGCCGAACTTTACTAGTGTAATGCCTGTTGATATCACTGTGTCAAAATCTTTAGATGTTAACATTTTACACTTAACCATTAATTATTCCTTTTATTTCGTTAACATAATCGTTGTATTCGTCTAAATCATTAAAATCCGCGTATATAAATTTAGACGTTAACCTGTGTTCTTTATTATATCCCGCACTAGTAACACTATGTGAAAGATTAAAGATTACTCTTTTTAAACTATCTACAAACTTAATAACTGATATGTGATTTTTGTTTATAAGAACACCATTCGCTTTTATGAAATTCTTTTTCACATAATCATGATTTAAGATATTGGTTATATTGTTGTGACTGTATGCATAATAGCTGATCAGCCTCTTTTCTCCGTTACTGTTAATCTCAGCGACGCAACTTAAATCCAACGCCAATTTATCTGGCAAAATATTAATACTCGAAACATGTTCGAGATTAACTAATTTGTCATCTGCTTCTACAAATATCATTTCCATCCTTTTTATTAATTATATAATTTTTTTGTTTAAAATCACCTTAAAGTTTGAGTTTTAAGCGAGTTATTGCTGATATTCCTTTATATATATTAGATTTAATCATATGTGATATATCTAATTCTGGGTGATTCAGTTTTAACTCGTTAAAATCTTTTTCTTTATAATTGTTTGGCATAATAAAGACTTTATAACCTAACTTAGCATAATTAATACTTGTCTGAATACCAGTTTTATCGTTATCTAAGCAAAACACAGGATCCTTTAACTCTTTTAGTCTATCCTCTGATAATTTTGCACCTAGATTTGCAATGATATTATCTAGACCGGTACTGATACCATCAAATATTGCTTCAAATATATAAGTTGTTTTTATTTTATCTATACTAAACCAATTCCACACTTTATACCCTGTTGTGCTAACAAAAGTAATGAATTTTTTTTCTTTTATACTTCGACTATAAAAACCATACATTAGATTATTTTTATATAGTGGAATAACTAAAAAATCTTTTATTTTATATGTTGTGTTATTTATAGATATGTCAGTATTTGCAACAAACCAATTATCCTGAGGGCTTATTTTTCTATTTTTTAAATATTTTATGTATTCATCGGTAAGGGGTGAAAAAAATTGTGATAAGTCATACAATAATGGTGTTTTTAAATCCTCTGTTGTTTCAGGTTTTGCAATCTCAGAATCTGTAAAATCAAAAGTTTCAGACTTGGCAATCTCAGAATCTGTAAAATCAAAAGTTTCAGACTTGGCAATCTCAGAATCTGTAAAATCAAAAGTTTTATTTAATTCTGAGATAGGTTTAAGAGTTTTTAGCGAAGTCATTTTTTGTTGAAAAACTTCTCTCTTATATTGTGGTAAAAGATTGGGGTAAAAATCTCGAAGAAATGTGTACATTGTTTTACCTTCACAAGGGCACCCTGCGTTAAAACATGATACAAAATCAGTATCCGCACCATCTTTAGTATAAAGGTTTAAACGTTTAACATTTTTTCTAGTTTTAGAGTCACCACAAATAGGGCATCTGCATGCTACTACATTATCTGTTTCTTTGTATTCACTTGCATTAGTAGCGAGTTTAAAATACTTGACTGATCTAGGGTCTAACATTTTTTACCTTTTTCAATTTATATAACACCTTTTCTATAGAAGCATATATCTAAAAATCTACCAACCACAATTTGTTATATCTAGTTCCACGTGTGACTCGAAAACTTTTGGTAATTTTGGTTTTATTCCACCCAAATTAGCTTTATCTAAATATTTCATGAACTCTTCTTCATTATATGTAGTTTTACAGCTTTTATACTCCATAATAATATTTTTTCGAATATAATCAGGTATGCCTTCTTCCATAACCAGTGCAAAATTCCTGTCGTAGTGTTCTTTGTACAACTCATGTTCATTTAAAAATAGTTCTACTCTTTCTTTAACACTTTTTGCATCTGGTTTGATATTTAATATATGTTCTTTTAAATCATTAATCTTCGATTGTATTTCTTTTCGTTTTGTTTTATCTGTAATGATTTTCTTTTCAGCTCGGAGTAATTTTATTTCCTCATTGATACTATCTTTTTGTTTTTTTACAAAATATTCCCCAGTGATAATTTTTTTAACATCACTTGGTCCAAAACGTTTATTCTTGTAAATATCTAAACCAATGTCTTCACCCTTTTTGTTGTAGTTTTTAATATCATATGAGTCTATAATATCTTGCAATACATCTCTTGGGAGTTTCTTGAATGCTTTTACCGTTAAAGGTATTTTTGTGTTATTTTTAAAGTTATAATCTTGTATGTGTTTTATAAAATTTTCACTAAATTCTGTAAAATCAGTTACTTTTGGCACGTTGTCACTGACATCACCAGTAAAAACATGTTCAAATATCCACTCGTCCATGGTCGAATGTTTCGTTTCTGGATAAATCCATTTTTTTGTTAATGTGCTGTATTGTTTAACATTTGGTGAGCGTTGAGATTGTATAAAATCTTTATCTGGTGAAAGTATCAACACACCATCATAAGAATATTCTTTTGCGAGCACTAATATAATATCATCAGCTTCTGCACGATTTACATAAACACATTTCCATGGGGTATTTTTTTGAATTTGTTCAAATAATTCATTGGTGTACTTATAAACTTCTTTGTAATTAATAAGGTTATCGCTTTTATCTCTTGCGATTTTTCTAGATAATTTATAATTTGGCCAAATATCTCTACGCCAATATGCTTTTTTGTAATCATCGAAGCATATGACCATTTCGCCGTACTCTTTATATTTAAGTTGTATATCTATCAATTCAGACATAATATAATAAAGAGTTAGGCCTATAAAATCTTCTGTTACATATTTACCGTCTTTTTTTCGTATATTAGAAGCATCTTTTGTACTACCAAAAATCATTCGATGTAGTATAGAGCTTATATCTACTAATATCATTTATATCCTTTATAAACAACACCCGAAGGTGTTGTTTTTGTTATACGAGACCTTGTAAGATGCTGTCTAAATCATCATCTTTTGGTTTTGATGCTTGAGGAGTTTCAGCCTTAACTGTTTCTTGAGTTTCAGCCTTAACTGTTTCTTGAGAAGTTGTAGCTTGAGAAGATGTTTCTGCAACAGGTTTTGCTTGAGGAGCTGCTGAATCATCCATGTCTTGGAATGTCACTCTTTTAAAATCTTGTACTAATGTTTCATAGCTGTCAAAAGCTTCTGGTTTTAACAAATCACTTAATTTATAAGTATTTTCCTTGATATCTTTGATAGCTTCTTCAACAGAATTATAAATTGATGTTTCTTCGGCTACCACTTCTGATGCATCGTAGTTGATTTGGCCATTTGAGCCTTTTTGTGCAACCAGTCTAAAGCTGTTACCTTTAAGAGGATTGTAAAGTTGTTTTGGGGTTTTACCAAGGGCGATATCTTGTTCAGATGGGTTAAGAGCTTTTTCGAGTTTATTACGCATAGCACCACTCATCTCATATAAAAAGATTTTGCCTTCATTTTCAGGGTTTGCTGGGTCTTTTAAAATTTTGATGTTTGTTACATATCGAATGCTTCTTGAAAATGGTTTAGAACCTTCTTTGTCGCCTGAATTCCATCTTTTGGCCCACTCTTCTTGAAATGGACAAGGTAATCCGATAGTAGCTGGTGAAAATTTGTTCACAAATCTTTTTTTATCACCTTTTGTGATAGTGGTTACAATTTTTTGCATCTCTATGATTATTCTTTTTTCCGAATCTGGTAAAAAACGAATCAAAGCTGCACCATTACCATTTTTATCTTTTGAAAGCATATAGAAGCGCTCATCTCTTTTAAATCTTGTTTGCTTTGCGAATGGGTCGCTTCCGATCGCATCTTTTAAAGCGTCAAAATTAAAGTCATCTACTGTCAAGTTGTCTTTTTCTGTCATGTTTTTTCCTTTTTTAGTCTCTTTGGACTTTTTCTATAATTCAAATCTGGACTATATTGTCGAACTGTTCACTAAACCGTTTAACGTCTCGAGGGACGATATCATTTATATTTATATATTCCACCTCCACAATCGTAAATTTTTCGGTATTTTCTGGGATTCTCGGGTTTTTCTTTTAACTCAAGTTTAGGTGTGTTAGGTAAAAAATAAAAAAGTTTAGGCTTAACATAGTGACTAAACTTGAACCCTAGTTTTTCATATTCTGAGCCATCCGACCATCTTCTATCAGCATAACTAGTGATTTCATCTGGCTTAAAGGTATTTTTGAAAAAATCAAATATTTTTGAAAATTCAGCTACAATACCTAATTTATTACACATTCTTGTTAGTTCAAAATTATTGTTTAAATATCTAAAAGTCATAACTTGAATTAAGTCATCCAATCTATATAAACCAATATGTATATCTGATTCTACATAACCCATGAGATGATTATTTTCAAGAAATGTTTCAGCTTCCTTGGAAGATATCTCTTTCACAGTACATTTATCGACGTTTGTTGGTGATATTATACCCAAATTTTGATTAATAATTTGTTTCCAAATATCTTTTTTATAAATCCACTCGTTTTCAAATATATGTAGCAAATGAATACCTTTGTTTTCACACATTTCTGTTTTTATGAGATGTTTATTAGGATCTTCTTTAGATGCGTTATCAAATTTTTCATATTTTGATTCACCAAACGAGTGGTACATTAACCCATCATATTCTATTGCGAGATTACCAACCCTCAAGTCAAGTTCTAAGGGATATATAGACCTTCTGTCATTTTGTATTCCATCTCCAATAAATCTATAAATCTCTTCTTCTGCTTTCGATCTGATAGGTTTACATCTTGGACACCCTGTTCCTTTTAAGTGATTATTAGGAGTTACTCTAAAATCACCATGCTCTTTACATGTGATATAGACGTCGTCACAACTTCTTTTGTACACAACATTATCATATGTGTAAGTATCACCAAATATTTTTCTTGATTTCTCGATGAAAAGTTCAGTCGTGTATTTATTATCATGCATTTCTGTTCTTCTCTCTTTATCACACATTTTACACGCGTGTTTACCTGTTATAAAACTGGCTTTTGCAATTTTATTTTGAGTACAATGTTTGGTACACACATAAGATACTTTACCATCTTTGATTTCAAGGTCATCATAACACTCTGGGTAGTTGAATTCTTTTCGAATTTTTATAATCCGTTCTTTTTCTTTTGTGTATCTTTCTAGTTTATAACACTCTGGACACCCTTTACCTTTTTTGTGTTTGTATGCTTTTATATTAAAATCACCATGTATTTTACATGTGACTATGATGTAGTTATCACGACCAGTGTAAACAGTCTTTTCGTATGAATATTTTAGATGCTCGAAATTACCAGAATCTTTCAAATATTTTAAGTTATCTGATGAACTTTTAGTTGTATTTAAACCATGTACTTCACGGCACTGTCGGATAAACTCGTCAGTGCTCATAAGCATATTGTAATCGTCTCTGCGAAAACCACACTTTGGACAACCGTAGTAAATATGGTCATTTGGACGTTGCCAAAAAGAACCATGTTCCGGGCAAATTATCTCTATCTTTGTTTGTGAATTGACATATATTGCATTAGAATAGTCGTATTTGTTACCATGTTTTTCTTTAAATTTTACTACAGCGTCTTCAAGTGTATATTTTTTCGCCATACATATCTAAAACTATTTTTTTGCTGCCATCAAAACTGTCATGTCAATATCCATTGAATTTAACACGACTCTAAACGCGTCTTTTGATTTATTATATTTTACTTCTAATTTATAAGTACTTGACGGTAAAGCGTTAAAGTTCTCGGCTGGAACTTTCACTGTAAAATCTTTCGTACAATTAGTATTATTTTTAGCAATACTAAATGAGTTACTTTTAGCGTTAAAATTGTTTGTGTTACCAAGTTTAATCTCGAGGTCACCATCCTTAGATGTAAAAATAACTTCGTTTAATTCCTTAAATATACCAGAAGCTGTTCTAATTTTTTTCATATCTTCTTCTGTGATTTCCACAGAACACACACTTGGAAATTCTATAGTCCTTGTAAATATACTCTCAGGTTTATCGTACCCGTCTAATACAGAAATATTGGAAGTAATATATTGAATAGAACTAGTGTTTGATGTAATAGAGACAATATTATCTAATACTGAGCATTTATATTCATCAAATAATTTAAACGTACTCAAAAATTCTGATAAATTATACACTCCTATTTCCGGGAACTCCTCTGAGTCTAGTTTATCTAGTCTAACACGCACAACCACATCACCTGATGGGTTATTAAGAATTGTTGTAGGGTATCTCAAAATACCAGTGTTGGTGATTGTGTTCAGCGATTTTAGTACATGTATTACATTTTGATTTAACATCTTCATCCTTTTTTTTTTGTTTTTTTATTTTATCGTAAATATGCTTAAACTTTTGGTTATCTAATTCTTTTCGCAGGATATTTACTAATATCATCTTGGAATACATATGTATACACAACTATAGTATTCAGCAATTCCTTTTCTTTTGGAAAATCGAAAAATTGTGATATATTCTGTATTTTTACAGGCTCTCGTTTAAAAAAATCTGGCGAACCTTCATACATATCCAACTCGCCTATAAGAGTTTTATTGATAGAGTATAAAGTACCTAGCGCCTCATAATCTCCACCTTTTTGGATAGCTGGAAATGTAAATTTATCTCCTAGCACATACATGAAAAATTTATCAATTGTTTTAGCAAATCCTAGTGATTTTATATCGTGATGGTCTTGTAAATAAGGAGGTAAAGAACCATACACAAACAAGTACATCTTGTCTTTTCTAAGCATTCTCATAAAATTCACTTAAAATAAAATTATTTTCTGGTACATTTATACCAGCTTCATAAGTTAAACCATCTTCTTTAACAATAAACGATGTCCAGTTTTTAGCTTTAATGTATTTCACAACTATTCCGGTATTAACAAATTGTTTTTGATGTTCAGTATTGTTTATACCCAGTTGACCGTAATAATTCATACCTCTTACATGTAATATATCGTTCATATCTATTAATAATATATGTCCGAACCCACACGATACATCTTTTGCTTTAATATTTTGTTTTGTAAAATATTCTAAATCTTTATCGAGTTGTCCATATGTATTTTTACCTTTTAGGTAAAGATTATTTTGTTCATCAATAAGAGCTGCGAAATCCTTACCTACGGATATAATCTTTTTTTGTTTTTTATTTAATAGTATATTAACCAGATTAGATTCTAATTTTTCTAGTTTAAATTCCAATTTTTTTATACTGTTTGATATATTTGATATGTTATCAAAGTTAGATTTCAGGTTTTTTATACTGTTTGATATGTTACCAAAGTTAGATTCTAGTTTTTTCACATCATTTGATATAATATCCAAGCTACTAGGGTCCTTTTTAACAGTGTTAGTATCGATTTCAGGTAAAACAAAATTATTGTCGATTACTGTTATATCTGTATCATTTGAGTTACTAGGAAAACTGGTCCCTAATTGACCACTATAGTTATAACCCTTGGTGTGTAATTTTCCGTTAACATCTATGTATGCTACGTGATATGTTCCACAAACAACATCAGTAGCAATTATATTTGTTTTTATAAATTCTTTAGTATCTGGTAAATCACCAAACTGGTTATAATTATTAGTTCCTTTGAAGTATAATTCATTTGTCGGACTTAATATAACAGTAAAATTAAACCCGAATTGTATTTTTTTAGCTTTTATTTTAGTGTTAACACCATCCACAAAAGCATAATCGTTCATATCAATATACGCAAAATTATTACTCGTGCTAAATATTTGTTTTGCTTTAACATCTGCGCTTATAGGTTTCTTAGTATTTGAATCTATTTCAAATAAATTATTATCTAAATCAGTATAAAATATACTTTTAAAAATAGTTATATGAGATGCTTTCAACCCTGTATCTATATCAGTTTCAGCGACATAGTGTAAAGTATCATCATTGTCTATATAAACAAGCATCTTATCATCTGTAACAGCGTATTTTACATTTGGTATAGGCTTTGACGTTTTGTAAACACCTTTTACAGTAAGTGTGTTATTCCAATCAATAAGACATACGGAAGATGAACTAGCTGATACGAACTGACATAAATCTAATTTTATAAAATAGTTGTATTCTTTTGATAATTCATTAATTTGTTGAAAATCGTTTTTACCAGAAGCTCGCAAATATCCTTTATCATCTATAACAAAAGTAGTATTCGCACAACACGCTATTGCATTCATCTAAATCCTTTTATGTTATTCGATTGTCTTAAAGTTATGCTTTTCTACAACCAAATAAAAATTGTCCAATACTGTTAAAATACTCGAAATTATCTTTTGGAACTCTTATAAAACCATCTTTAGTATCGGACTTAAATAATGCTGCTCCACCACCAGTTACGGATATAAAATCCATTTGGTCAATAATTTTACCATACTTAACTTCAATTAATTTTAGCAAATCTTTTAAATATTGTTTTTTAACTTCTTCATTGTAAGTTTTAAAGTCATGTTTTTGACCCCGGAGTTTATAAACTCCTGTACTTAAGATTTGTTCAGCTTCGTGTAACCCGATTGTTCTACCATGTAACTCATGAACTTTTTTTGCAATCAGTGTTGCTATTTTCATAACACCTTCTTTTTCAATTCCTTCAAACAATGCGGGTGAAGTTTTACCGTCTTTTACGAGAAACATATCTAAAGTATTAAACCCGATATCTACACCAACATAATTTGATTGTCCTAAGAATTCATCTTGTTCTTTCGGAAAATTAACACCGTACTTATCGATAGTCAATTTTGAACCTGCCCCTTGTGGTATAATAAACACCTCGTCAAAAGAATATTCTGTTCCCTCTACAGTGTACTTTTGTATTGCTTCTTTAAAGTGGCCTGATGAATTTATTTGTGAAACTGATAATCCTGCAACGATCATATCTGGATGAGAATCAATTTGCTTGAGTGCATGATGTAAAAGGAGAGGCGCGTAGTACTCGAGGGCTTTGTACTCCTTGATGTCTATTCTGTTTTCGCTAGGTAGCGCTGTTGCATTTTCTCCGACGTAATAACTATGCTCTTTGTAATCATATATTCTAGTATCAGGAACATTAGGATTCTTTTTTGTTACACCGATTGCTGATTGAAATTTAAACTTTTTAATAATAGTACCATCTGAAGTACCATATACTATTTTACAATGCCCATACCCAATATCTATTGATAATATTTTTTTCATGTTCTACCTTTTTTAAAATTCTGCGTTTTTCATATCTTCCGATACTTTTACATCTCTGTTCACATCTGGAATTGATGGTTTTTCAACTACTTCTTTGTTTATGTCAAAATCTTCATCTAAATTAAGCGGTACTTCGATTTTTTCTTTTTGTTTAGATTTGGAAGGTTCGGAAATAATAACAGTTTCACCACCTTCGTCGCCTTCATCGAAGTTTATATCTATTTTTATGTGCTTTATATTTGGAGCATCTTCAATCTTTATAACCATTGTATTCCTTATAACAAATATTTAAAATTATATACAAAATTTACTTAATTTTTTCATCACCAAATTCGTCTGCCCACTCAGCAATAGCTGACCTCACTGTCTTATCTAAAACAAACCCAGCGACATTAACGTTTTTATTATTTTTACCAATCTTTCTCATTAAGTACGTCAACGCGTTATTGTATTTATTAAGGTATGCAGTATCTATTTGTTTCGTACTACCTAATATAAAAACTTTGCAATTTTCAGATATCCTAGTTAGTATTGTTTTTACACTGGATATTGAGTTATTTTGACAATTTTTACTCAAAATAGATATTAAGTCGCCAAGCATGTAATTGTGATTATTATCCACACTAGGAGTGTATATAAATCCATCATACGGTATTTTTCGAATAGAATTAATTCTAACTCCTTCTAATCTGTCGCCATTACTCGTAAAAAGCAAGTCATTTTCTTTGATGTTTTTAACAAATTTGTAAGAATTATTTACGAATAATCTGTGACTTCCTGTTACTTGAATTGTTTGAAATACACTATCAAAATCAAATTCTATTTCGTACATTTCTTCGTCCGTCTCATCTATACTTTGTCTTTTTATAGAATTGATTTTTTCAAAAGTAAATCTTTTTAATTTATGAGAATAACTCTTCACATACACATTTTCAGTTCGTATCAAATCATATATATCTTTTATACTCATTTTACCTTTAGTGGTTTCTAAAATTTGTGTTTCAGAGAGACACTCATCTAAAATAACTATCGCGTTTCTTATATTTGACCCTCTCAAATGCCCTTCGTACTTAAATTGTATTTGATACTTGTTTATAAAATCGTCTAATTTATTGTTTAATTCCTCTTGGGTTAATTTTGTTTTTCTATTATTATATTTTTTTTCTATTATATATTCTAAATTAGAGTACAGCGGTGCTAGGAATCCTTGTATTTTTTCTTCTAAACTTCCTTTTAAAAAACCAAGTTCTTCTGAATCTGAGATAACAGTTTTTCGAATATACACGATCTTATCGTACTTATCATGATGGGTATCAATTAGTCTCATTGCAGCACTTAATGCTACTAAAGTTTTTCCTGAATTATGAGATATTATATTATCACTATAATAACGATGATTTGGGTGCAAAACTTCTAAATCATATGTGTCATGAACACCTATGTTTATAATTTGGAGGACTTTAAAACCACCGATCGTTACATCACCTTCTTTTAAATCAATTGATTTTACCCAGCCAGTTTGCATTTGAAATAAATGGTCTACTGAGCATTCAATTATATCGCCGTTCGAAAAAGAAACAGATAAACATTCTTTGTTTGGCTTGTGATAAACTTCACCTATGTTTTGATAACCGTCTGGTGTACTTATTTGTATATCTTCGAAATTATCTTTGTAAAACTGCAGATCTTTTACATTAATTTTCATTTTTTACCTTTTTTATAACTTTATTTAGTCTTCTTGAAGTTCTTAAACACGGAATCAAAAATCTTGACATATAATTTTTTGTTTTTGTTTAATAGAATCTACATCATTATTCTCAAATATTTTAACATATTCAAGTCTTGCTTTCTTTAAAAAGTTCAAAGACCATTTCAATGATTTATTCGTTCCTAACCAGTATCTTAATTGTAAATATTTTGATTTGTATTTCTTATCATCTTCAAATACTATTTTTTGTTCATGATTTAACTTCGTGTATAGCAGTACTGTGCTGTTAAAGTCAGCTAAATTATATTTTTGTGTTTGGGTAGTTCGTATAAGATTTTTTTCACAAAGTTGTTTAAGACTTTTCTTATCGATACCAAATAAATTTTTCACTTCTGATGATGTTATATATTTTTCAGTAAATTTGATGTCTATTTGAGTACCTGGAAGTGTGCAACCAGCTGGTGAATCACTAACTACGACGTCGTAGTAATCATCCATAAATTGGGATACTAATACTTTTTGTCCCATGTTTTGAGGTGTAATTTCTTGTTTTGAAATTAATTTATCGTCTATTTGTACAAATAAGTTACCTGTTCTGTAATAAAAGAAAGGTTTACCATTCTGATCTGTTATTTTAATATGTTGAGCAGTTTTGGGTATGTCTTTAGAAAATATATCAAAAACATTGTACTCATGAGCAGGATTTTCTAGTGTAAGTTCGCCCGACAGTACTGCATCTTTATCTTCACTAACATTAAAAGATTGTACTTCAACTCCTTCTGCGAGTGCACGATTTTTAGCCATTATATCTAGGCTAATAAATTTTACATTTGAATTTTCTGTTTGCATATCTCGGGCTATCTCAATGATTTTTCTATCATTGATAATACTTCTTTCAAAATCACCGTTATTTGAAACATATTTCTTTTTGGAAACTACGTTGATATAAGCTACTTTACCATTTAAAAAAGCCCTGGCTGAAACTGTGACCATTTTTTTATTAGAAGCTCTTTCGACATGAAGTATTTCTGCCTCGTTATATATCCGACCAAATTGTCTCGCTTGGTAGTTAATCTCCAAATACCCGCTCTTTTTAGTATCCAATTCGTCTAATACCGTTTCAGGTAAAACAATTAGGTTTTCACCACCATCAGACAATGTAAATATATTCTCAACATCATTTAATATAATGTTCGTGTCGAGAACATAAATTTTTTTAAATCTGGTTTTTCTTCTCAAGATTTTCCTTTTTGATTTATTTATAGTCTGTTCAAATGTAATTTTAAGTTTTTAAATTTATGCTAAATGTTAAAATCAAATTGTTTAATTTTAACATTGTGGAATATCCCATTATCAAAATAAGGGGTATTTGTAAATTTTCTTAACCTGTTTTGGAGTCTAAAATATTTATAATTCAGCTCATGTTCCATATCTAAAACTGATTTCTTTTTTTCAACGAGTATATCTTGCTGAAGGGCAAGATTTTTTATCATTTTGTTTGTACACAATGCAACATGAGTGTTCTTGATATATGTCCCAAAGAAATAAATTTTACCAAGTGTTTTAGACAATTCTATTCCTTCCGCACGATTTTTAAGATGAAAAAAACAAGCGTAGTCTGATTTTTCTGCCTCTCTAAGAGGATTATTTAAGCCGTACTGCTTTAATCCTTTAATACCACCGAATGATTCTCTTCTTTGGAGCAAGTACTCATCGCGTGGTGTAGCAGGCTCAACAACATTTATTAAGTATTGTAATTTATTATCAGGAAGATTATCGTAGTTTATCATAATAGGTTCTTGGAAAATCTCTATCACGAAATGATACGGTGCTATTGTCATAATGTATTGTGCAAAACCAACATCATTATTTTTTAAAGCTTGTAATGTTTCATTGTAGAAATCAATATTGTAGTAGTCATCAATAGTTATATATTTCAATGTTGTGTTCCTTTACACAATTTTATTTGTCTATATCCATAACATTAACATCGTTTGGGTCCATAATTGAAACATCCTTTGTTAAGTTTTTTTCATTTATTTCCATGATAAACATTAAATCTCCTTTTTCAAGGTCAATAGCTGCTCCGTCATATCGATAGATTTCTGATAAAGATGTTTCTATATCATTTTTAAACTCGTTGTGAAATTCGTTTATTGTCCACTGTAGTGCGTGTTCGACTGGCATCTTGTTGTCAAATATACTCGAAACTCTGATATAATGTGTGTCTTTTCTAAAAAGTACCAACATGGTAAACCCAGATTTTAAAAATCTTAACGCAATAAAATTTTTATCTTTCTTGAAAAAGTTTTGTTTCTTTACTAAGTAGTTGATTCCAACTTGCATTTTTCTCTGTAGTTGTGATAGTTTTATATTAGTGCGGTCTTCAATACGGGATATTAAATCATGTTTATCCACATCATCATTAACTTCAACATCATATCCATCAGCTTTAAGGTTCCATGATTTTTTTACAATTTTAAGTGCTTCCTGTAACTTTAAATATCTTTTAAATCTCATTATTATCCTCTTGTATTTTAATCTCCGCAATATTTGTTTATATGTATGTATTTATATAAATAAAAACAAAAGGCAACTAAATGAGACCTCGTTTACATCACACAATTAGAAAGTATACTCTTGCAATGCTCGAAACCTTTAACGGGCTTTTTGTTGAGTTAGAAGGCAAAGATGATAACGGTGATACTACTTACACATATAAAACAATACCTATTAAATACAGGTCTCGTGAAAAAATCAATCTCTTAGACGAAGTTGAAGAAAACCAATTATTAAATGGGAACTACAATTTCTTACCAAGGACATCATTAACACTGAGCTCAATAGTAAAAAATAACGAAAGACAATCTAATAAATTCTGTAAAATTGCAACTAACGATTTTGGTGAATTTGTGTACAATGCTGTTGCATATGATTTTGAATATGATTTGAGTATTATGTGTCGCGGCATGAATGAAGCCAGTAATGTGATTGAACAGATAACATATAAATTTAATCCAACATATACTCTTCTCATAAATGAAATACCGAATCAAATAACACCTACTTCTGTTCCTATCCAATTAGTTGAGATAACTATGGAAGATTCCGAATACGAAGAAACAAGTACAAATATTGTCGTTGTTCAGGCGAGTATGATGTTAAAAGGTAACTTTTATGAGCCCGTTCGTGAGATGCACAAGGTTAAAAACTTTAAAATGTTTATGAACATGTGGTATTACAGTGATAAAAATGAAATGAATAGGGCTAAACTTTACGACTTTGATGTTATTAATGATATACCCGAAAATAACCCAGATGAACATATATTGTTGGATGATGATGGTGAATTTGGCCATATTTTACCAGTAATAACTGATATTATTATCACCGATCCACAAGATGACGAAACAATATTATCTGATGTCGTCAATGTTGGTGATAGCGTCCAGCTAATTGTTGAGCTTAAAGACCCCGATAATAAGTACTCGGAAATTCAATACTTATGGGATGTACCTTCTAGTGTTGTATTAACGAATAGCCCCTTAACATCCTATAATCACATAGACGACGGCTCGAGAAAAATATTTAATTGTAATTCCACTGGCATAGTAGAAGTTAAAGTTATTGCACAAGATGTGTACGGTAACAATAGCAACTTGTTCATAAAACAGATTACTGTTGTTTAAAACTAAAAGTTTATATAGTGTTCTTTACATAAACCCTTGGTATTTAAAGATATTTAGGAATTCAAGTTAAGTTCAAAACTAAAAGTTTATACAGTGTTCTTTTACATAAAACTCTAGAAATTTTAAAATTTAAAGATATTGAAATTATAAATGTCCAAGTTAAACCGATTAGATTTAGATACGACCAAAT
>Ga0114934_10000530_pt1 | contig 24439 bp, 8 predicted proteins | sample 4SBtaG_2_FD_99695 | JGI IMG/M metagenome (GOLD analysis project Ga0114934, IMG submission 99695) | Deep subsurface microbial communities from Kolumbo volcano to uncover new lineages of life (NeLLi) - 4SBTROV10_white metaG | ecosystem: Environmental > Aquatic > Marine > Volcanic ...
GGATTGCGAGCATCTGGCGTTTCTAAGAATATGGCTACAAAAGCTGCACAGCAGGGCATGAACGCAGTTGAAGGCTTTGGAACTAGTAGTGATTTCGATGTTTTCAATATGATGGAGTTTGCTGGTTTACGTGAAGACTTTACTGGTGCAAAAATGTATGAGCTAGAAGCATTACAAACAGCCTCACCAGCTCAATTAAATGAACTATTAAGATTACAAAAATCAGGAGAAATGAATCCTGAAACTGGGAAAACTAAAGCTGAAGAGCTGGCTACTCAAATGGGTATAGGTGGAGTACTCACAAATCAAGAACAAACTCAAAAAGCTATAAACCGCACGCAACAGCAAGTAGTTCGAAGAACTATGGGATTAGGTTATAACCAAGAACTTGAGCAGAGTATAATGAGTAAAGTTGGCAACACTGACTTTAAAGACCTAACCTTTGATGAGCAAAACTTCTTTAATGCTAGAGCTAAACAGACAGGGAAAGCTTCTGGTGCAGCAATGTGGAGCGGCTTAAACTCTGAAACAGCTGAAGGTATTCTCCGCAAAGGACCTCAAGGTAGAGTAACTGGTGGTGGTGAAGCAGCTGTTGGAGCTGAGGGCGTAGTAGATGCAAAAGTGTTTATGGATGCAACAAGACTCCTGGCTAAAGCATCACAAAACTTAATAGATTTAGGTCATACTACAGAGGCTACAGCTGGAGCAACTAATGCTGAAGATATATTTGAACAAACTCAGAAAGCTGCAGCAGCAATGCAAGGACCAATAAATCAATTCAGCGATAAGATGATTGCTCCACTAAATAAAAGTGTGGGTGAATTCACTAAGAAAATGGAAGGTCTTATTGATAAGATGAATGGGGCCTTAAAACAACAAGATATTAACCCACTGCCACAAGGTAGGAAGAAATAGTGGTATTAGATCATAAAACTAGAATTACAAATCCAGCGGCTATGGCCTTAATCTGGAATTACGTTGACCGTATTGACGCCGATGGTGGTGTTGAGGCTAATGAGGTTGAATCTAGGGTTATTATCAATACTGCATCATTAAAATCTATATTGACAGGTAAGAGTAAGTCTTCTCCAGCAGGAACATTCGAGATAAGGTTAGCGCCAACTTTCAATTGGGTAACCAGAATAACCGTGGGTAGCTGGATTGCTCTTTTGATGTCCCCTGAACAAGATATACCTCAAACCAAAAATGTCGATCCGGGTCTAGTAGACGAGAAGACGTTTAAGATGCTCGGTCGAATAAACTCTGTTAGATTGGTTACTACAGTTAACCAGGAAACGGGAGCTAGACAAACTGAATACATAGTAGAGGGTGAAGATTGGGGGAGTGTTTTTAATACTAAGCTGTATATGGATCCTGTTGCTAGAAATAATAACTTCGAAACTGGGAGTGCTGTGGGTCATGCTGCTAGGATTCTACTAGATAATATGATAACTGATTGGGTACAAAATGGAGATCCACTACCCTCATCATCTGAAGTTGTTACTAGTTTAATAGATTTATGGGGTGACCCATTATCTCTAGTCAGTGGGGCTTTCTCGAAGCTAACCCCGAGTATTCTACTATCATCGCAATCTCAATTTAAAATACCTGTTGAAGTTGCAACATATATGAGACTAACTGCAAAAAATGACATGCCCGCCATTAATATGGCTTCACTTATAAAACCCCTTATTGACGGTCGATTAACTGGAGATGATAGTTATAGCGGTGATGCAAAAGAAGCTTTCGGCTTCCCTGATCCTAGGAGTTTCTTTGGCACACATACATTCTGGCAACTGCTTATCGATAATTGCAATACCACTCTAAATGAACTAGTTACAGATGTACGATTTGAAAATGGGAAACCAAAATTAGCACTATATAAGAGAATAAAACCATTCGTTACTGATCCGAGTTTTGCCTTATCTAATTCTGATCTTAAGGATATTATTTCCGAATTCAGACATGTTAAGAAGATTGAGATTCCGTACGAGGAAGTACTGAATATCAATGTGGGTACCAACTGGAGAGATAAAATAAACTTCGTTGAGATACTCCCTCAGCCACTACTGAATCAAACTAATTTAGGTAATCAAGTTAAACAAGATTCTCAAGAAAAAGATTTAATCGCTTTCGAAAGAGACGGTTTTATGCCTCTCGTTGAGAAAGTCAACTATATGCCCTATACTGATGGTAACCCAATGCCATTAGAGGCGACTAAATGGAAATCATTATTGAGGCAGTGGTATTTTAATACCCACAACCTACTCAACGGCGCTGTTACTTTTATCGGGCGACAAGAGTATATTCAAGTTGGAGATAATATTAAGATTAACTCTAAGGTATTTGGGGCCGCTCCATTTAATGAGTTCCAAAGTAAACTTGATACAGCTGGAATAGATTCATATCTCCTTGGTCATATTGAGAATGTATCACATCAATTTACCACTAATGAGACTGGTGCGAGATCTTTCTTCACTACAGTTCAATTCTCTAGGGGAATAATAGCTGACACTAACGGCCAGCCGGTAGGTGGATCATTTACTACTGGCGCAATAGATAATGATGCAGAAGCATTAACAAATACAGCAGAAAAAGATATACATGATACGTTCGGCACATCCACTGAGAGTGATCCAGATGTCCAGAAATTGAAAGGTACATAATGAGCTATATAGTTACAGATAGTACCTTATATAAAACTGATGAGTCATACGGTGCTAAGGATTATATGGATAATGCTATTCGTACAGGTATTGTTAGGAAAGCAGTTGAGCATGAAGATGTAGGCACTAAGTATATAGTGGAAGTATTTATGGGTGGTAATCAAGTGCCTGTATCATGTGTACCTATGACTAGATTTAATAGTCCATATAACTTTGAAGAAATCAGGCTAAAACCTTGGTTAAGAGGTCCAGTAGCATCTGGCTTTATGGATCCTGGTTCTGCTAGTGAATATAATTTTAGAGATGGCACACATGTTATTATTGCTTTTCTAGATGGTAAGTCTCGAGAGGGAGTTATACTGGGGACAATCAAGCACCCATCTCGCGAGGTTGCAACAGAGACAGAAACACTTGCATACCACTCTGTCTACAATGGTCTAGAAACCAAGATAGATCCAGCAGGAGCATATACTGTTACATTCCAGGGTGCTCCAACTAATGATGCTGTATCAGTACCACCAGGTGTAAGTGAAGTTGCCACAGTCCAATATAATCCCGTGATCGCAGGCTCCTTTTACGGATTCGATGAAACTGGCAGCTTCACTATTGATTGTAGTGATGAAGTCAACACCAATATGATCAAGATCACTAAGGATGCAGCGGGTGGAACTATGATGATCACATCTGGTCAGAATACCATAAGTATTGGTGGTAGCCCTGCTCAAGGAGAATTGAGTATTACTACGGGTGCATTAGCTTTAGAAACTTTTGAAACTAAAATTACAGCACAAACAGAATTTAGTGTTGAAGCGACTACTGCAGTGAAAATCAAGGGTTTACAGGTAGCTATCGGAAACGATACAATAGAGTTGGTAGACGCAATATTGCAAATAATAGATGGTATTGGCCAAGTAACGGTAACTAGTCCAGTGGGGACTTGCACTCCAATAATGGCTTCTCCTCAATGGGCTAGCGGAATAGTTCCACTAGTAGTTAAGCTCAATACATTAAAGGGTTCGCTCTAATTGAGCGAATTTGCTATATAATTACCCTAAGGAGATTTTATGCCAGATTTAATACCTAACCAAGGGGGCTCGAACGCTGGATCAGCCGATCCCCAATCTGTAGATGAAATATATAAGCCGGAACCAACTAACTGGTATAAATCATTACCGTATGGTTTTGCGTTCAATAATAGGGCCGAACGCAATAAAAGTACTAGTATTTTTTACTTGCCAATATTACCCTCAAATATTAATGTTACTACTCATTTTGCTACTAATATTGTAACCACATTATTTGGTGTCGTAGAGGAACATTCAGAGGTTAGGTATTACGATATTGAGATAGCTGGAACTACAGGTATTTCGCCTCGCTATATAGACGCAAAACAACAGGGCAATCCAGCATCCACTGTTACTAACCCAATTGGTAGAGAATCTGCAACCAGCTCAGGTCTCGATTTAGGTGGTTTTTTACCGGAAGTAACTAACACTATAAACCAAGTAAAGAATGTAGTATCTGATATCGGTAGTGTTCTAGGTAATGGACCAACGATGAGAACAGGTGTTGATGTTTATCAAACCGGGTATATGGCATTCCACAACTTCTATCGATTCCTATTAAACTATAAGAAAGATACAACGGGTCAATCTAACCTAGGTGGAACTAAAAGAGCGACACACCCACTACAATTCCTTAATTATAAGGATAGAGTAAAATATGACTGCGTGATTCAGTCATTCACATTAGTGAGATCAGCTGAGAGCTCGATGCTGTATAACTATAATATAAAGCTAAGAGCATTCAATATTAGAAGCGTAGATGCTTCACCCCCAGAACAAAATCAGCTTGCCAAACTCGGTATTGGGGATATTAAGGGACAATCAGCATTTTCTTCACTCACTAGTGCAGTAGGTGGAGCTGCAACACTCATAGGGGCTATACTATAATGTCGGTGAAACTAGATACAGCATTTGCTAGTTTATCAGAATTAAAGATTTGGTTTAGAGGTCAATCTGGTCAAACTTTAACTCTCGCTGATATTAATGAACTGATTCCTCTTCGCTGGACCTTCTTTAAAAATAGTTGGGAATTCGTAAAAGAAGGCCTTATTGTTAAAGCGGATAAATATGAATTCCCAGATATGTTAATTGATCAAATTGATAATTTGACCCGATACATAGAAAGAGCAAGAAATAGCACAAATAAGGCAATTAATCCTTTCGGGAGAACTTCCATTCTAACGGATTATTATGCTGTCTGGGAAAATCTCGACATAACTTCTATCCCCATCACAAGACAAGAACAGAAGCTTATTGATGATAAGATTAATACTATATCTCGATTTGTTAAAACAGATTTTGAGAGAATACGTGATGATATGGTTGTTGCTAGAGATGAGATAGCTGATACAGTTGGCCTATCTGATGACAACTACAATCTAACACTAAATAGAAGCTCCGTTGCTCAACTTAGGAGTGCCAGGATATCTGATATTACTAATATGCAAACGTTACACACTGGAATAAAAGCTGTTGATTATATATTAGCTAATATTAGTTCGCTAGATACTGTAAATATTGACCCATTTGCTTTAGCTAGACAGAATGCAAATAATGCAGATGTTGAGATTGGGGAAGGTAGATCTGGTCGCTTAGTTAAAATGAACCACGGTGATAGTCTACAAACCTTAGCAGCAAGATATTTTAATGATCCAGATAGATGGATTGATATTGCAATTGCTAATGGCTTGAAGCCACCATATATAGATGAGATTGGTGAAGCAGTTATTATTATCTCTAATGGTGACGGTAATCAGCTAAATATTTCTAATGAAGATGCTGAGGGCGATAAAAACATAAACAAGTTTTATATCAATCAAGCTATATTCCTAAAATCGGACGCAACTACTGCTCCAGAGCAACGAACTATTATCAATATTAAAGTTGTACCTATATCGGGTGAAATTGTATTGGAATTAAGCGGTGATACAGATTTAGATAGATACAAGGTATCTGATAATGCAATAATTAGAGTGTATAAGCAGAATACAATCAATTCTCAATTTTTGGTTCTTATTCCAAGTGAACAACCACTCCCACAGCAGAAAGTGGGAGTAGATCCATTTCTCCTAAATCGGCTAACTGATGACGAAAAGAACTCAGGTATTGATTTTGCTGTAAATGATGATATGGATATAGTATTCACATCAACTAACGATTTACAACTTAGTTTTGGTTTACCTAATGCACTTCAGGCTATTCAGTTCAAAATGATGACCGAAAAAGGTCAATTACCTAGGCATCCTGAGTATGGACTGCCACAAGTAGCGGGTATAAAAGTTACTGATCCAGCAGCGATAAAAGAGACACTCGCTAACGGTATAAATGATATGATTAGTGCAGATAGTAGATTTAGTAGAATAGAAACACTGAATATTACAAGGCCAGAAGGCAACATATTTTTAATTAAGTTAAATGTGAGAATGACTGGGACCGGAACAGTGGTACCTATAAGCTTTAGTGTAAATACAGGTTAATAAATATGGCAGTAGAAATAAAGAGTTACAATCAAATACTTGGTGAAATGGTCCGTAAGATAATTGCGGATACCCCATTAAATGATGTAAATACCGGCTCTACACTCTTAACATTACTTGAAGCAGCTGCTCAAGTAGACTTTGAGAATAATGCATCCATACTTAATGTGTTAGAATTATTGAGTATAGATGCTATCAGGAATAATGATCTAGATGCGAGAGCCGCCGATTTTGGTCTATCTAGAGTTCCAGCACAAAGAGCGACTGGTTTTGTTGATATAGGTGATAGCAGTATCACAAAAAGAAGTACAGGCCTATATCAAGTAAAACCTGCCCCAATTGCTGGATCTACTCAGATATTTGTAAATAATACATCTGAGTGGGCAGCAACCGGTGAGCTATTTATAGGCAGGGGGACTGCTAACTTTGAGGGCCCAATAAGCTACACCTCGATAGTGAACAGCGGTTCTTTCTCCACAATCAATCTAGCATCTTCATTACAAAAAGATCATCTCATATCTGAAACAGTCATCGACGCACAAGGTACATCTAATCGCCTAATTTCAGCTGATACTCTCGTGCAGATTCCCGCTAATAATCTAAATCCTGCCATTGAATATAGAATAGTTAGAGACGCAGTGATTCCTTCCGGTGAAGATCTAGTAACAGGGGTTGAAGTTATAGCTATTATTGCCGGTACGTCAAATAATGCCGGTATAAACACTATTATTAAATTTAGTTCTGTACCTTTTACTAATGCCACTGTTACCAACACAACAGCCCTAACCAACGGTACCGATGTAGAAACAGATGATGCTCTGAGAGAAAGAGTTAAATCTTATTCTAATACATTAGCTCGTGGTACTGAATCAGCTATCTTAGCAGCAGTTATTGGTGTATCCGATCCGAGTGATGGTAAGCAGGTTGCTTCTGCTGTAATAACTGAGCCACCTAAAATAGGTGATCCATCTATATTATATTTAGATGATGGCGGTGGATTTGAACCATCTTTTGCTGGACAATCCGTAGACACATTACTAAATGAATCAAATGGCGGAGAAGAATTTTTACAATTAGCGAATTTCCCACTACCACGACCACAGGTTGTTAATACTATTGATGGACCTTATGAACTAACGGATCAAATGGAACTTAGGGTATTAGTAGACGGTGTCGAAGAGGGAGTATTATTTACAAATGATCAGTTTACTAATATAGCTGCAGCCACGTTGGCAGAAATAATAATAGCAATAAACGACCAATCTAATACCTTTAAGGCTACTTTCACAGATAATTCTACAAGAATATTATTATTCCCATTAGATCATACAGCTGAAACTATTCAAGTTACACCTATCAAATCTACTGATAATGCTAATTTGTTTGCTAACAATGTATTAAAATTTCCCTCTAATGAGTTTTCGTATATTAGGTTATATCAGAATAGCACATTGTTGACAGAAAAAGAAAGATCTGCCACACTATTAACAACCACTTTTGCAACATGGAATATAACTACTGCAGGGAACTTAATAATTGGTGTAGATGATACTCCCCCACAGGATAGAGGATTTACTACATCTGACTTTAATGGTGTTCCTTTTGCAGCATTAACAATAGATGATTGGGTTACAGCTATAAATAAGAAATATGCTGGATTAACGGCAACTGCCGCATCTAGTGGTAGGGTGCAAATAACCTCTAATAAAGAGGGATCTGGATCCACATTAAGGGTTTTTGGTGGAACATATTTCGATAAATTATTCTCAAATCAAGATATAGAGTCTTCAGGTAAAAATTCTGATTTTGAATTAAATAGACAAAATGGCAATATTAGAATTTTAACTGATTTTACTGTAGGTGATTCTATTACTGCAGGTATTGAAGATGCTAAAGGGGCTATATTTTCTACCCCAACACCAACAGGTTCATATAATGTTGCAACTGATGCTAATGGTAGACCGGCTAGATTAGTAGTAATACCTGATTCAGACGAGGTAACTATAAGAATAGGCGTTGGATTAGCTATTGGTAATATCATTACAGTCACCGATGAAGGTAATAATGTAATGAGACTAACCTCTGATTCAGCTGCCTCGTTTTCAGCTATTATCCCAAGAGATGTGTTATTTATAGCCGACCGAGGGGTAACTAGTTCTTGGATTGATTCAGCCAACACTGGTCTTTTTAAAGTTATATCAAAAGGTGAACATGTAGTACCTGGAACAGATACCTACATCGAAGTTAAAAATGTAGGTATAGTGCCCGGCGTACACACAGTAGAGGCATCTGAAGATATTCAAGCTTTTAAAACATTAGCGTACCCTCAGCTATGGAAAGGAACCTTTGTTTCTACTCCAGCTTCCGTACAGATACAAGAACTCGTAGATTCTTTTAATGATAATCTAATAAATACAAAATCTGCTGTTTTTAAAACAAACAGTATTAAATTAACAACGACAACAGAAGATGGTGGAACAATAGCAACTGCAGCAGGATCGGGTAATGCAATCGCATTATTTGATTTATTTAATGAGCAAACAGGGACGTTAGGGTTTATTGCTAGCCGCACATCTAATAAAGATTTCACGTCTTTCTTTAAGAGAACAGGGCCTACTTCAGTAGACGCTGAAGGTGTCGTTGGTAAATCAGTATGGTTAGATCGTGTGCAGTATACCGATATAAAGGGTAACTTTACAGCTAATGCTACACCTGGCGAAGAGGGCGTAGATACATACAGTGAAGAATTAGAGTCCACAGGTATATTAGTTCCTGCTAACCTTCAATATTCTGATACACTGAATTATTTAAGTGGATCTAACAAGGGGCATTATAGAAATATAAGAGACTATTTGGCTGGTGATAAAATCGGTACACAGCACGCTTTACCAAGAACCGTAATGGACATATCGCTAGCTGAACAATTTAATTTAATGGTATCTTCTGCCGTATCAGCTGAAGATAGTGTAGTTTTTATCTTAGATCAAGATCCTGTTGCTAAAACAATTGATGTTAAGATTTCTAGAACCGGTAAAATCAATAGTGACTTTCCAACAACTACATTCTCATTTTCCGCAGATGATGCAGATAATGAGCCAGGTATTACATTTGGAAACCTCCAAGTTTGGGGAAAAGATTCTAACAATACTGAGTTTCAAGACTATGCCGTATGGTTTAGAGCTAGAAACTGGTATGTATCTGGTGGTGCTGGAAGTGGCGGTGGTGCTTTTATGGTTAGAGCTGAAGAGTTTGGCCCACACGGTGAAGCATATAGATTCCAAATTGAACACCCAGCTCTACCCAATGAAGCGAATGTTGTTGTTCATGATAATGATCCTGATTTTTCACTTGTAACATATAGATTTGGATCAAGTGGGCCTAAGCCCACTGGAATAAGTGATGGGAATACTTTTACTGTTTCCGCACTCGGCGGTGATATGTTCCGCTATACATTTAACAACGCACCTGCTTTTGCAGCAGTTGCCGCCAACGATGTATTAAGTATATTAGCAGGAAGCGGTGTCGCTGATGCTAATTCAGGGCAATTCAGTATCATAGCTGTAGATGATTTAACAAAAACAATAGATATATATAACCCTAATGGTGTTACCTCAATACTCGGCAACCCAGAAGTTACAACAATAGACACAATTGATGATATTGTGGGATCTCAAACCGTTAGCACTGTATCTGGTATTTTAGCAGCAGCTGGATTAGATGGTAAGTTCTTTACTATCAACGATGCTGCAGGTTCTGTAGCCGTATACTACAATGTTGGTACACCTAATCCTGGAGCTGGTACACTCGGTGTTAATAGGGTACTAGAAGTAATACTAGGTGGCGGAGAAGCAGATAGTACAGTTGCTTCACTGACATCTGGGATACTCAGTGCAGACAGTGAATTCTCTAGTGTACCAGCTGGTACAACAGTTACTATAACCAATACCGATAATGGCACCTATGCTGTAGCAGCAGATGGATCAACAGCTACTGGCTTTATATTCTCAGGTACTCCAGGTGTAGCAGATGTCACAATTGACAATACTTACTTCATCCTACAAGATCAAAACGGTAGCGTGGCATTCTGGTACGACCTTAGTGGTACGACTTCAGAACCACTACACGGCGCTGACAGGTCAATTGAGATACCGACTATAGTATTCGGCGACTCACAGAATACTATAGCAACTAAAACAGCAGTCGTTATAGTAAGCGATCCACAGTTCACAACAGCAACTGCAATAGGTAATCAGATAACTGTAACAGATGTTACGAATGGTGCTCGTGTAGCAGCGTCAGCCGGAACAACAGGGTTTACAGTAAGCGAGAGTGTGGCCGGAGTAGACGATATAGTTGAAACTATAGGTGTTGCTAGCCTGTTAAATATTTTTTCATTAACAGGTACCGGTGTAGCAGATATTGTTTCAAAGATATCAGAAAGCCCTTTACTTATATCGGCAGAAATTGACGCAACTAATGATATATTTAAAGCCACTAGGGAAGAAGTATACACCCCAGCCGGCCCAACAGATTTTAGTGCATCTCTGTCGTTTGAGCATGATCCGAGTCCAATATCTGGAAACAATAAGTGGATAAAACTATTTGATAGCATTAGTTGGGTAAAAGATTTTCAAAACCTAAATCCACACTTCGCATTAAAAAATGAACTTATATTACCCGGTGCTGCCCCATCTACCTATGTAATGGACACAACACCTAATGCAGACGGGACAACAGGTGAATACTTTAAATTAGTCCCAATAACATTAGATAATATACTCCACCACTTCACACAAAAAGCGCTATCTCAGCTACCTATTGTGGCAGATGTTGAGATAGCAAATAATATACGTAGAATTCAAATTAAATCAAAGCTTCTTGGATCTCAAGGGGCCGTGGAAGTAATTGGTGGTAATGCCAATTATGTGGATTTTAGTATTTTTGGAGAAGGTCAAATAGCACCTGGATCTGAATCAGGTGGTGATTTTCTACAAGTAAAAACTAGAGCATTCCCTGTTACATTAACGAAAGGAATGCTAGTTAGTGTAGAAAACGATCAACCCGCTAAAAGGTTTTCTAGATTACAAGATAACGATACGATAGATGTATTCAAGGGTACCGGTGATAATGCTGAATATCAATGGAATCCTAAAGACACTAAATTAAGTAGTTTAGTTAGAATGGATATAACGGATGTATCTGCTGCATACGGTAGAGTACCGGGTATTGTATGGAGATGGGAGCACAATGATGGTGGTTCACTATATAACATAATAGATTCAACACTAGGTGTTGTTACAGCTCCACCTGATGATGAAGTTGCAGTAGGTGGAAGTGATGCCGCAAACTTACACATCGAGATTATTGAAGCAGGTGATGCACTAAATGCGCAAAACTTTAAATTAACTGTAAGCGGAGTACCAACTCAAGCAGATTACTTTACTTTTAGAAGTGCTTCAGGTGCTACTTTTGCATTATGGTTTGATGTTGACAATAACAGCACTGCCCCAACTGGCTCAACATATATAGCCGCAACTAATCAAATAGAAGTAGATATATCATCTGGTGATTCTGAAGATCAAGTAGTATCTAAAATGGCTGCAGTATTAAATGTAAATGTGGCATTCTTAAGCGAATTCACTGGTACGCAGGAAGAAGGTGTAAACTTTGATGATGTTGTGGCTGGTGACCTACTTAACGTATATGGGACCTTCTCATCAGCATGGAATGCTGGAAATAAAGGATTTGCTTCTGGTGATGCTAATATAGCTGGCTTCCCAATTATCAGCGTAGACTCTGTTAATCGCAGGGTAGATGTCGTAAATCCTCGCGGTGTCGCTATGGGAGCAGAAACCATAGGTACTGGGACTATAGAAATAACACCAACACCTATTGTAAAATGGAATTTAAGACATGCGGCTAAAACAAGTATAGTTCAAGCTGTCAAGGTAGGCACAGATGTAACATTGACTACTGTGAGTCAACACGGGCTAAGAGAGGGAGATAGCTTTACAATAGAAGACAACGGTTTAGCTCAGACTACTACAGTGGATACCGTAGTAAACACCTCTACGATAATTTTTACAGATATCACTGGAAAACCAGATAATACATACTTGGATGGATCTATTGCTGATTCATCAAAAGTGTCGACTCGATATAAAATAGAATCAATAGGCTTTAATAATCTATATAGACTTACCTGGGTTGAAGGTGAAGAGCCCCTATTTGTAGACTGTGGAGTTGCAGTAGATGATTTCATGTCTATACAGGGAGACACTTTTGGAAGCAGTAATTCTGGGGTATTTAGGGTATTAGGTGTAGATAATCGTGGGATAGTTTTCGAGAATGAGATAGCTAAAGAAGAATTAGATACTTATTTCCCTTTTAATAATACTGGCATACTTGCTACTTGGGTTTCTAACTCAGACACAGTGACAGGTGTAGCAGGTACATTTAGCAATGTTGAAATAGGCGATTGGGTTAAAAAACCAGAAGATGCAGATGAAGAATATAGACAAGTTACAGGACTACTTGATGATAATGATGATCCTGTAACAGCTGATCTCGCTACACGAATAAAATTAGGTTCTAACTATGAAGGAACTACGTCTACAAGTATAGGTATAAGTTTTGATCAAAATAGTGATGTAGGTAAAGGTAAGATTCTACAAAATATAGACGATATCAGCTTCTTTGAAGGTGACTCGGTGCAAATAAGTGATAATATTTTTATAGACAATATCGTGGATAGTGGATGGTTTAGTTCAGTTAATTCTGGAACTTTCAGTGTCCTACAAGTAGGTACAGACGGAACCACACTTAGACCTTTTGTTAGAGTTAAAAATGCTGCAGGTCAATCACAGACCGGCGTAGATCTGGGAGTAGCTCCACTTGGCTTTTTCATATTAGAGGGTCAAGAATATATATATAAGAGTATTCGACAAATCGAGCACACAGCTATAGATGACTTTAATCCAGATAGAAGATCTATATACATGACACCTCCAACTAAGGTTGGTAAAATGTCTATATCGAACGGTACTAAAGTTATTCCTATAGGTAAACTAGGATACACCACTGATGTGACCACTGGTATAGATGGTTACACTTATTACACCGGGCTACTTAGAACGGTGCAAAGAATAGTGGATGGGTTTGAACCTGAAGCAAGTAGTTTCCCAGGCAGAAGAGCTGTGGGTGGTGCAATAGAGATATTGCCTCCACTTATTAGAAGAGTTGAAGTGTCTATTGAAGTTACCACCAATGAGGGTGTTAACTTGAACGAAATCAGTAATGATATTAAAACAGCTATAATCGACTATGTAGGTGGTTTAGGTGTGGGTGAAGATGTAATCTTGTCCGAAATAACAGTAGCTGTTATGGATATTACCGGCGTGGCAGCTGTAACATTTAATAGTCCACTACCTAGTACAGAAAGAATATCTATAGACGATAATGAAAAAGCTTTCATAGAGCCAGATGATATCGGTGTAGCATAAGGGTAACATGGCAGAGAATAAAACAAAAGTAGATCGCATACATGATCAGATGCCACGCTATTTTAGAACGCGTGTAAACCCTAATTGGAAAGCTTTAATTGAGAGTATGGGGGAGTCTGATCAGACACTTTCTGATCTAGTCGAAGAAGTAAAAAAACAATTCTTTATGAAGACTGCAGAGAGACCATATATAGATAAACTGGGAGCTAATTTTAAGGTATCTAGACCTAAATTCATAGGTATGGATGACGCAACCTTCCGCAATTATATTCCTGTTTTAGCGTATCAACCAAAACAAGTTAAGCTGGTATTAGATTTACTACTAGATATATTCTTTTTTAAAGAGTCTACGACATCTTTTACGCAATCTGAGGGTTTCAGCCCATATGATCTAAGAGATAAATGGAAAATAGAATACACTATAGATGGTGTTAAAAAGGAAAGTATAGTTTTCGAATCCGATGATTTTACCGATATCACTATGGCTACAGCGGAAGAGGTGGCAGCGGTTATAAATAGAAAAGCACTATATAGCTTTGCTATTGTATTTGATGATAGAATACAGAAACGTAAATTTATTCGTATATTTACTAACACTATTGGCTCTAAAGGATCTGTGCAAGTGACAGGTGGTAGAGCAAACCTAGAGTTTAGATTTATTGGTTTTAATAATGATTCTGGTGCGGGTACTAATACGACTTGGAATATAACTAAGATCGGTGAAACAGTTACATTTGAGCACACGGGTGGAACTTCACCTGGCTTAGATAGGGTATTAGCTGGTGATATCGCTATTATAAACATACCCGACAATGAAGGATCATTTGAGATAACGAAAGTAAATGTTGGAACTGGGACATTTGAGTTTGTCAACCTGTTTGGTACGCCGGGATCTTTTGATCACTCATCTGATCCAGATTCTGCAGTAAATTTTATGACTGCAGATAAGGCAGTTATATATACTAATAATAATCGTGCAGTAGTTTGGGAAGTATCACCTGGTGAAATAATTGTTGAGATACCAGCTTCACCTCCAGTAGTAAAACGCAACCTGTCTGGTAGCGCACATATTAATGGTATTGTTGACACAATAGTAAATAGAGTTAGCGCAACAGAATTAGAATTGAACAATGTAGAAGAGTGGCCTCTCGCAGGTGGGCAATTTGTAATTCAAAAAGAAGATGAAATCGCTACTAGAATTCTAACTGATACTGAGGATGAGCAGGTATCCTACTTATTGAATACGCGTTTTGATAAAAAACAGATATATAATTACACAGCAAAAGTTGGTAATAATTTGACCGGTGTTACACCAGATCTGCCAATTATAGCTAATATATTTGAACACGATATAGTATCCGCTGAACGGCAGACTGGCTTTGATGTATTAGTTACGACTACAGCTCCCCATGGATTTCTAGAAGGAGAAGCTGTTAGAATTCAAAATACACAATCACCACTAATTACTAAAAGCTTGCGAGTAGACATACTACTTGCAGACACTGATATCAATGTCGTTAATAAAATGGCTGCAAGAATTGGAGCTGAAGCTGACTTTAACACTACTAGTCTCGGCAATATCATAGAGATAACTAACTCGAATATTGGCCCTACAACAGATGTCACAGACATAGATAGCGGTGTATCAATAGCAGTAATACAGCAAGGCACTATTGCGCTCCCTGAAATAACTCAAATAGGGGTTTCCAATGGGGCATCATATGATGTAGCTGGTGACGCTGAGCGATTTGAGATAAGTAGTGCAAATGATATTACTAGGTACCATGTGTGGTTCAATGTCTTAGATGGTATAAATTATCCACAAACAAACCCAGGACTAGACGATAGTGGTATAGATGGTACCTTCATAATTTCTGAAATAGTATCACCAACACAGTTTAAATATATCTCTCCAGGCGAGTTTGGGACTAAAACAGGTGGTTTAGCTAGAGTAGAAAGAATTGAAATGTCAAATTCTGGATCACTAGCATACCTAACTAGTGCACAATTAGATACAGGCCTATTAGGCCCTAATATATGGGATGCTAATGCTGCTTTTGTACTATCATCGCTTACCACAAGTACCGCTGATGAAATAAAAGCAGGTAATAATGTTCGCACACTTAATATAAATCCTATAAACAATATACCGAACGAGGAAGGTTTTGTTATTTTTGGGTTTGGTACAGAGAATGAAGAAGGCCCTGTAAGATATTTATTCAAGCCCACTCCATCCTCTATGCAAATTGATCCAGCATACGTTTTTAAAAACAATCATGATGTAGGCGATACTATCACAGTTATTAGAAGAAAAGGCGCACACGTTATAAGTAGCACGGGCAAAGAATATGCCCCATATATAACTGATCCATCTATAGCTAGAGAGGTATTACAGGAGTTATTGAGGCAAGTTAAGTCTGTAGGTATATTTATTGAATTTCTAGTAAGATTCCCTGAGCAACTTTATGCTACCCTCGATGTCTATCGCAGTGATGTAGATAATCTATGGCCAGTAAATCAGAGTGATACTACAGAATAATAACAGTAAATTAGCAGTGTACGCGGTATAATTTAAAAGTAATTAAAGTGAAGACAGCTTTTGTCAGTAAAATGTAAAGATTTCCAATTATATCACTTAGATTATTCGATTGGGTTTCTTAAAAAACACTTGTAATCTGGGTTTATAAAAGGTGTTAGTTGGAAGAATTACAACAACTTACGATACCCACGGGTTTAAGATAATTTAAACAAAGGATCTAAATTATGGCCGTATTAGGTCGTTTATTACTAGGATCAGCTGAGCGATTAGATCTTCCCGATCTTCTCTCAATAGATTCATTCACATCTGCTGATTTTAAGTATTTAATTCAGAGCTTTGTTGGTGGTGATAAGTCTTATATTTTAAAAGGGTTTGAAGTAATTCAACCACAGGATTCTATTGGTACAGAGAGTGTATCAATACGTGTAGCTGATTCTGTAGCTTATTTTCCAGGATCTGGAGCTGGTTCTTTCTATTATGGTCTTCCAGAAGGTACGACTGGAACCGAGGCTTTAGTTCCAGAATTAAGAAAAAATGCAATAAACTATGTTTACTTAACTCTTACTACATTTGATTCAGCTCGTGATAGTAGAGCTTTTTGGGATCCAGACCAAAATGGTGGAGACGGTGGCGAATTTAGCCAAGATGTAAACACAGAATCAACTCTATCCGTGGAAGTAAATGTATCTGTATCCACATTTCCTGAAAATGTAATCCCCGTAGCTAAGATTAAGGTTGGCGCATCAGTAATCGAGTCAATACAAGACTGTAGAGATATGATGTTCAGATTAGGGGCTGGCGGAGTTAATCCAGATCCTTTTTCTAGCTTTGATTTTAGAGATGATCCAGATTCAAATTACTCTAGAAATGAACCATCTACTACAATGACATCGCCCCTTAATCCAAATCCTTTTGAGGGCGGAGATAAGAACATATTCACTCTAAGAGAGTGGATGAGTGTAGTTATGACCAGAATAAAAGAACTTTCTGGTGACACGTATTGGTACTCACAAGAGAGTTTAGGTGATTCTGGCCCTAATATCGGCAACGTATGGCGCGATACTTTAGGTTCTTCTCTTATGTCTAAAGGGACATTCTCTCACGACGAACTAATAGGTGGTCGAATTATATGGGATGAAAATATCCGATATAGCAATCTAACCGATCCTAGATGCGTAATTATTAGACCATCCACTATAGATATTCCTAATGAAAATGTAGCTTACATTGAACTAGTTAGAGATACCGAATTAAACACCACAAGTACTGCTGTAACCTGGCTTAATGGTTCAAATATCGTAGAAGGTGTTGTTGGATCTTTCGACAATCTAACAAAAGGTGATTGGATTAAGAAAAAATCCGATGCATATTATTTATACCTACGTGCTGAAGAGTTTTACGCACTACCTGGTTTAGCAGGTGGTACTACCTCTCCAGCGCTAGCACAGTCAGTAAAATTAAATGCGATATATGCTGGTACCTCTAGTGCAGAAATCGGTGATTACACTAAAGGGGAATATTTACAAACCGATATAAAAGTTGCAAATAAGGCAGATCCCACTAACAATGAGTTTGGTGGTAACTTTTATTGGTTAGGGCATCGAGCCGATGTACTATTAGGTTTAGAGGGCATAACGCCTACCCAGCTAAGTATAGATATCACTCAAGCAGACGGTGTTAAAGCAAGAGTTACTTCTGTAGGTCATGCTCTTATAGATCAGGACCGCATAACGATAACAACCGGTGGATACGCAGGGACATTCCAAGTAGAAGTAGAAGATACAGATAACTTTTTCATATATACAACTGTTACAGGTGATGAATTAGCTCAAACTGCTTTCTATGCTATCGTTGAATCTAGAGCTGTGTCTACCGACCATAGTTTCCAATTAGAAAGCGCAAATCATACCGCTAAAGCTAACCAGCGTGTGTATATTGAAAATACTAGTTCCCTATACGATGGTTCTTATTTAGTTAACCCTAGAACAGATACTACCTTCCAAATTGCATATGATGCATTAACTCCAGATCCTGGACCACTTGATACTGAAAACGTTAGAGTAATTAAGGTAAATGTAAAGACTGAATTTGGTGTTGTTAAAATTATCCAAGGCGAATCGATAGACATCGGTGACGCTGATACACAGAATATATTGTCATACATCGGAATGGACTCGCTGTCGCAAACAGTACCGATATATAACACACCTAATGATTATAATGCGCTCGATGGTCATCAAAGCTGGAACTGCGATGATGACGATGATCTTACAACTAGAGCATCTAAATTAACAGCGATGATGGCTGATAGAGTACAAGAGCGTGGATTTAATTTCCGCGGTCGTGTAAATATAACATCAGTCACCAATGGGTTAGATCAGGATATATCAGCAAATGGAACTCTTACCTTACATAAACCGAGTAGTCCTGAGCAAATAATAGATTTAACTGTCAGTCTTCCGGCGAATAGTGTAGCTATTGCAAACATAGACCGAGATGGAAATGCGGGTATTTCTCTAACAGTTGAGAGTATCGGTAATGCATCAATTCTTGGTGAAAACAAAATAATAATGTTTTATCGCTTCGGCGATACAACGGTATATACCTGGGAAGACCATTCAATAGTTCCTTCCGGTCATTACAATACTGAATTACCCGAAGATTCTTCCAATAGAAACATAACTGTATTTAATCCTGGACAGTTAAAACTAGATCCACCATCTGGTTTATTAGATTTAATAGTAGACGAGGGTACAGAAGTAACTCGTGTAACTACCAGTAGTGGTGCTGCGACACCGCAATCAAGCTGGTACACATTAAATGCCGCATTAGATACCACAGAATACTATGTATGGTACGACATAGATAGTGGTGGTACTGACCCAGCAATAGCCGGTAAGACTGCTATCACGGTTGCTATTTCAGTAGCTGACTCTGCCGACGATGTAGCTTTAGCCACAGAGACAGCAATAAACCTTATTGCGGCCACCGATGTTGTAGCATCAAGGGTTGGTGCTGCCGTAACAATCACTAACTTACTTGTCGGTGAAACTACTGACAGCCTAGATACTGGATCAACTGGTTTTGACATAGATATACTATGTAATGGTAATGACCCAGATATAGAATTAGTAATACCTGGATCTACAAATAAGAATATTATTGATGTTGACGTTATCAATGCACTCGGCACTCTTGTTATATCTAGCGGAGCTGCTGCATGGGTTAGAGTAAACCGCTATGCATTAAAGACTTTCAATACTATCCAGACCACAGATTTACCTGACACAGATGTAAATGGTTCTATCTATATAACAAGTATAGAAGATATCCCAGTAGATCAAGATGTGTTCGTGCTATGGACAAGACTCGATGATAGCATGATTGAATCGCATAAGGCCGATCACCCTGATGGAAATATCTATGAAGAATTCCTAGATGTTGTTGCTGGTGTTCCTACAAATCCATATGAAATAACAGGGCCTGTGCCTTCAGGTACAGAAATACAACTTCCTCCAGATAGTAGGGATGACGACAGAATACAAGAGTATATAGTTGGCTCTGGTCAACTTAAGGTATCTTTAAGAGGACAATTATTGAGACCAGGTGTCGACTGGGAAGAAGTTGGTCTTGCTGGATGTCTATCATCTAGGATTAATATCCTACAAGAATTAGTAATATCTGATTATATTTCATGGAGAATAGATTCTCAAGGGGCAGTGTATTTTGCCTCTGATGGTGCTTCGCCTGTATCTTTACAAGATGCATATGATGGTGGGCGCTTTATAAATGTTGTCACCGGTCAACCAATTGTTGTTACTGGAGCATCAGGTAAACTAATGTCAATACAGGGTGACCTTGATGTTACCGGTGTTATCGATCCAAAGGGTATAACATTTGATCTTCAAGGTGGTACACCCTTCATATCACAAAGTGGTATATGGTTTAATACATTAGATGAAATGGTTATAGAGGCTGTAGCAGCCAATGCAGCCATAACAACTAAGCAAGGCAACTTGATATTAAAAAGTTTTAGCGGAACAGTTGAAACAGCTGCCATATTAAAACTAGGTAACTACCTAGACATGAACGGGCAATTGTTAACTGACCTAACCGGGCCAGTCACACTAGGTGTCGACCTAACACTTAATGATAACATGCTATTAGGTGGAACCGGCGACATAACACTAGGCGACAATATAAATGTAAACGGTAAGCACCTAGTTGATGATACCACACTTCTGTTCCACACATCTGGTAGCAATAGTTTGTTCGCCGGCCTTAATGCTGGTAATTTAGCACCATCTGGTGCTAACAATACCGGTATTGGTGAAAATGCGCTTACCAATCTGTCCACAGGAAGTAATAATGTAGCACTGGGTTATAATGCACTGAATGATGTCACCATAGGTAGCGGTAATATTGCATCAGGTTCATCAGCTATGAGTTCGCTCGCTAGTGGTGATAACAACAGTGCATTTGGGTTTCAGGCCCTAATGGCAGCAGATGCAGTATCACAGAATACTGCTGTAGGTAAAGATTCACTAATAGTATTAGCCACAGGGGCAGCGAATACCTCTATAGGTTATCAATCATTGCTCTCTGAAACATCGGGATCTAACAATGTGGCGTTAGGTGCTAACACGCTAGATAGCCAAGATGGATCTAGTAATAATACTGCTTTAGGTTATGGTGCAGGTGGATCAATAACAACTGGCCAAAACTCTGTATTCCTTGGATCTGGAGCTGATACAACTAGTCTACTAGCCGACAACCAGATTGCTATAGGTTATGGTGCTATAGTAGATGCCGCTAATAAATTACGCATGGGTAATGATAGCCTAACAACTATCGAGTTCGCTCCAAACTCAGTTATGCAGGTGCAAACAGGTACGCTTGATATAACTTCCCCAGGCAATCTAGGTATTAGTACACTAGCAGCTATGAGTTTAACTGCAGATAACAGTAGCATTAATTTAGACACTGCTATAGTGGATATTGTGGCTGATACAAGTAGTATAGGTTTAACTTCAACAACTGCAGATATAACTACGCCAACTAGTAGCATATCTCTGGCTCCAGCTTCAATAAGCCTAAGTGCTTCACTTACAACTATAGATATGTTAGCTGCCAGTTTAACTATAACCAGTACACTCATATCACTAGTTGGCCCAATTACAACCAGTTCTACGTTGTCACTTGGGGGCATCATAGACATGAATTCTAATCGCATAACTGAAGTAGCTGCTCCAACAGCAGTAACTGATGCGGCTAGACAGCAGGAAGTTGACGATCTCGAAACTACCATAAACAATGAATTCTTAAGATTAGATGGTACCAATCCTATGGAAGCCGATCTAGCCATGGGAACACATAAAATAACAGGTTTAACTGCTCCAATGGCGGCAACCGATGCGGCTCGAAAACAAGAAGTAGACGATTTAGAATCATCTATAAACAATGAATTCTTAAGATTAGACGGCACTAACCCTATGGAGGCTGATTTGGCCATGGGGACACATAAAATAACAGGTTTAACTGACCCAACTGCAGCACAAGATGCATCTACCATGGCCTATACAGATCTACATCTAAAACTAGATGGCTCTGTTGCCATGACTGGTGATTTAGATCTAGACGGAGCATACAGGGTAATAAATGCACTTGATCCTGTATTCCCGCAAGACCTAGTTACAAAAGCTTTTGTTGAAAGCGCAGATACATTAAAAGCAACATATGTAAAGTTATATAATGATACAGGTGCAACTCTATTAGCGGGTGATATTGTTTCAGTTAGTACTGTAGCCGGTCAATGTATTTTAGCTGATGCTACCACGAGGGCCACATCTGAAGGTACTGTGGGGATAGTTATCGCGAACGCGCTAAACGCCACGACAGCTATAGTACAGGTCGCTGGTGAGAGTATAGTTGATGTCAATGTAGCAGTTTCCCTAAGCGTGGGTAAAAGAGCATACCTAAGTACAACAGCTGGGGCTATTGATAAAGATGCCCCAATTGCTTCAGGTACTGCTGTATTCGTTTTAGGCGTGGCTACTCAAGCAAATAGAGTTATAATCCAACCATCATTAGCGTATATTAATGAATAATTGGTTATTAAAGGTGTATAATTAAGTAGGTGACTTATGGGCAGGAAAATATTATTACCCGATAATGGGGTTTTAGTAGCAAAAACAGCATATGATAAGACAGTTGGTATTATAGCTAATGCTAGCTCGCCTGTTATAATAACACTACCTGATAGCGAGACTTATCAAGACGTTGAACTGTGGGTAGAGTTGCGGGGTCAGCTGTTAAGACCTGGAACAGACTATAATTTTTTAGGCACAGAGCCACGTACACAGATCGAGCTTTTACAAGATGTTAAGATTGGGGACAGTGTCCGCATAAGAAAGCTATCATAATCCGTAGGATCGAGGAATAATGGCAACTAAATTAGACTCAAGACAAGTAATCTCGCTAGATGCATTAAGTCAACTAACTGCGGGTGTAGCGGATGTCGAAGTAGATAACATACTTAGATCGATAGATTCTGATCTAACCCCTATTCTTAAACTTAGTACAGATGGGGCACTAACGATATCTGTCGGTACTAACTTAAAGATAAACCCTGAAACAGGTAAGCAAACAAGCTTGCCACCAATTAATGGTGTAATTCCTACTTTCGCTAGTGGTACAGTTGTTTTTCCTGCATCAGCTGGCGGAACAGTTACAGTCACACCAGGTAATAATCCCACCTTAACAATGTCAGTTAGCAGTTTTATTAATGCTGGAATTCACATTGAAGATACAGGGGATCTATTAGTTAATTTTGGAGTTGAAAGTGTAACAAGCGGTGGAGCTACTATTCCCCCTGCCCTACCTAATTCTATAGCTATCGGGTATATATCAATATCGACTGATATTGCAGGTAATATAGCAAACATATCAGATAGTACAGTTTTTCAATATGTAAGTCTATACGAAGATGCAGCCGCACAGTCTTTTCAAGATAGAAGTGCTAAACTAATAGGCGGTGGAACATGGACATGGGATGCAGGCGATTTAACACTAAGTGCTGCAGCATACGTTCAACTGCCAGGTCTAACAGATACTGCAAATGAAATATCCGCGCAATCAATAACCATAGCAGCAAACGAAGTTGCTTATGTTTCTCTAAATAGATCGAGCGATACGCCGACGGTATTAACAGTTTCTACAGCTAATATAAATGCTGTACCACAGTCTAATGACATAATAGTTATAGCAAGACGCGATGGTTCTGACATACTAGTTGGAACTTCTTCTTTTAGATTAAAAGAAGATGAGAACCTTGAATTAGATGGTGCCCTTGCGGAGATAGGCAGAAGATTAGATCAGTTAAAACTGTTAGAAGATCAGGTTAATGCAGATCAGGTGACAATAAGTGGCGCAGACATTACGCAATTAGATGGGACAGTATTAGGACAAGAATTAAACAATGTCTTAATGGATTTCACCGGTGCTACAATAAACTTTACAACAGGGGTTATTTCCGGCGATGCTAGTGGAATTAATTTTCCACCATTCGCAATTCCTGTGGGTGAATATTTCTGGTATGGTATTGCGATTGTAGGCGATACTGTAGGGATAGATAATAGAATAAGTGCTAGTGTACAAATAACACCAGCCACAGTAGCAGATGCAGTTCAGGCTACTGCGGAGTTGCCCCTGATTGTTGGATCTAAGAAACTTGGTGCTGTCCAAGTATGGAACAATGCAGGAACAATAGAGGTTGTCGATATTAGGCGACTCGGTGTTGGTTCTGGTTCTGGCGGCGAAGGTGATGGCGGTGGGGCACCAGTTGAGCCAGCTGCCGGTTTTAATATGGCTTACAGTGATGGTTTTAACGTTGGTCCAACCAGCACTGATGCTCTAGTTAGAGACACGGAAACAAATGCAAGTCATAACTTATCTAAAGGGTTTTATTCTTTAGAATGTGACGGAACACCAACTTATACCGCTACAGGTACCAATGTACTTTTATCGGGCGCCGCTGGATACACGGTTGAAGCTGGTGACATTATTTATATCACCTCATTAGATGAGTGGAGAAGAATTAGCAACGTCAATAGTCAAACCGACGTTGATATCGATACTGCGTTCTCAGTAGATCCTGCAGCAGAAGCTGGTATGGTTTCACAAGCAGTGTGGA
>Ga0114934_10000532_pt1 | contig 24392 bp, 26 predicted proteins | sample 4SBtaG_2_FD_99695 | JGI IMG/M metagenome (GOLD analysis project Ga0114934, IMG submission 99695) | Deep subsurface microbial communities from Kolumbo volcano to uncover new lineages of life (NeLLi) - 4SBTROV10_white metaG | ecosystem: Environmental > Aquatic > Marine > Volcanic ...
GGCGGGGTTTTTGCACCAATTATTGTGCTGGGCACAATCATTGGACTGTGGTACGGGGAAGTTATTGAGTCGTTATTTCCAATGCTAACTCAGAATCCTTACCCCTTTGCGGTTGCCGGTATGGGAGCTTTGTTTGCAGCTACCGTGCAGGCACCCATCACAGGTGTTGTCCTAGTAGTCGAGATGACAGGCAATTATTCCCTAATTATCCCCATCATGATTGCCTGCGTTGGCGCTGACATGGTTGCGCATAAGTTGGGTGCGCTGCCGTTATACAGTATTTTGCTGGAACGTCTGAAAAAGTCGGAAGTGAATACAACAGAACAGTCTGCTGGTCTATAGGCTCTCTAAATAGAACAAGAAGGGTGCTGAGGCTTATTTATGGGAGGGAAAGTTTTATTGTTCCCATATATATCCCATTAGAACAAATAAAAAAGGAGACGAAAGGCTCCATGTTATTAAAAGTCATTATATATTAAAAGCTTACTATGGTGCCCGGAGCCGGAGTCGAACCGGCACGGTCGTAATGACCGAGGGATTTTAAGTCCCTTGTGTCTACCAGTTTCACCATCCGGGCATACAAAGGTAATCAATTATTCAAGGTGGAGGCAGGGGCGAGAATCGAACTCGCGAATAAAGGATTTGCAATCCTCCGCCGTACCACTGAGCCACCCTGCCATTCTACCAAGAAATAAAAAGGAGGTCACTAGGACCCCCTTTAATCTGGAGCGGGTAACCGGGCTCGAACCGGTGACCTCGACCTTGGCAAGGTCGCGCTCTACCAACTGAGCTATACCCGCTGAACGACGCGAACTGTAGCGGTGAAGCTTTTCTTGTCAACTGTGTTTTTTAAAGTTTTCTAAGTGGATATTATCTTGCTATATATGATCTTATATGAGAACTCGAAAATTGCGTTAAAACTCGTTTTTTTATGGCAAATAGATAGTGTTTGCAGCATGACTGAATATTCTGCTGATTATATCCAATCTTTAAAACCTGACCTTTCTTACTTAAAAGGTGTGCGTGTCGTTGCCGCCATGAGTGGTGGGGTCGACTCTTCTGTTGTGGCAGCGCTTTTGAAAGAGGCTGGCGCGGATGTGTTGGGTGTGTTTTTAAATGTTTGGGAATACCGTCGGGAAGAAGTTACAGGGCATGGCTCATGTTGCTCCTTGGATGATGCTTATGATGCGCGGCGGGTATGTGATCAAGTAGGCATTCCCTTTTATAATATGGATATGCGTGAGAATTTTCGTCGTGATGTGATTGATCCGTTTATTGCCGATTATGAATCAGGGCGTACGCCAAACCCATGTGAGCGATGTAATCGTTTTGTAAAGTTTGGTGCGTTATTGGATGCCGCAGATAAGTTAGAAGCAAAATATGTGGCAACTGGGCATTATGTGCAGCGCATGGATGATGAGACAGGCTTACACATATATAAAGGTAATGATGATAAAAAAGATCAGAGTTATTTTCTAGCTACAACGAGTAAAGAGCAAGCTAAAAGGATTTTGTTTCCTGTGGGGCATTTGCAAAAAGATGGCACGCGTATTTTGGCGCAGCATTATGATTTAATGACAGCACATAAACATGAAAGCCAAGATATTTGTTTTATTCCTGCAGGTGATCGTATTGCTTTTTTAAAGCGTGAGGGTGCAGAGGCTGGGTTTCGTGCGGGTGATATTGTCGATAGAGAAGGACATATTCTTGGTAGGCATGAAGGTATTGCTCACTATACGCTGGGGCAACGAAAAGGCTTAGGGTTGCCTGATGGTCCGTGGCATGTAGTGGAACTTGATGGCGTGACAGCGCGGGTGGTGGTTGCTCCGCCAGAAGATGCATTGATTCAAGAGGTAAGCGTTGAGGGTGTGGCGTGGCTACGGGATATGCAAAACTCGGAGAAAGTCACTGCTAAGGTGCGTTATCAGATGAAGCCAGCGGCTTGTCAATTGCAAGTAAATAACGGTGATGTGGCTATTGTTTTTAGCAAGCCACAAAAGCCAACTGCACCTGGGCAGGTGGCAGCTTTTTATGTTGGCGATGAGTTGTTGGGTGGTGGTATTGTCTCCGAGATTGTCCGATAAGTTTGCCACCTGCTAGGTAGACTTCTAGGGTGCCGCTTCCGTCATAACTGACGGTTTTTAAATAATGAGTTTTAAGCTGTAATTACAAAGGGGAAAAAATGGCAATTCAACGTACACTTTCAATCATCAAACCAGACGCAGTCGCAAAAAATGTGATTGGTGACATTATCCGTCGTTTCGAAGAAAACGGTTTAACTGTTATTGCAACAGGTATGCGTCACTTGAGCGCAGCAGAAGCAGGTCGTTTTTATGCAGTACATGCCGAGCGTCCATTTTATAAAGATTTATGTGAATTTATGAGCTCTGGTCCAGTATTACCAATGGTTTTAGAAGGTAAAAATGCTGTGGCTTTGAACCGTCAATTGATGGGTGCTACAAACCCGAAAGAAGCTGAAGCTGGTACTATTCGTGCAGATCACGCGGATTCTATTGATGCTAATGCAGTACATGGCTCTGATTCAGAAGAAAATGCGGCAACTGAAATTGCTTTTTTCTTTAGCGATTTAGATTTAAATAGCCGTTTGTAAGATAGAGAGACTATGAGCGATTCAAACGTGGTTGATGCTGATTCCAAAACAAAAGAAATGACAGTAGAGAAAGTTTCTGAGCAAATTACGGTTCGCCGCAATAAGCTAAGCATGCTTCGTGATGCTGGGCGAGCTTATCCGAACACATGGCGTACAGATGCTTCATCTGCAGATATTCACGCAAAGTATGGTGAATATGAGAAAGAAGCTTTGGATGATTTGGCTGTAGAGGTTTCTGTGGCTGGGCGCATGATAGCACATCGGGTGATGGGCAAGTCTAGCTTTATAAAATTTCAAGATGCTGATGGACAGCTTCAACTATTTTTGAATCGTGATGTATTGGGCGGGGCAGAGATTTATAATCCAACCAAGAAATGGGACTTGGGCGATTTGATTGGTGCCAAAGGTGTATTGTTTGTTACCAAAACCGGCGAATTATCGGTTAAAGTTTCACATATTGAGATGGTGAGTAAATGTCTGCGTCCATTGCCTGAAAAATGGCATGGTTTAAGTGATATTGAGACCCGTTATCGTCAGCGTTATGTCGATTTGATGGTGTCCCCCGAATCGCGCGATACTTTTCGCACACGTTCGAAAGTGGTTTCTTTGTTGCGTCGTGGTTTGGAAGACCGTGGTTTTATGGAAGTGGAAACACCGATGTTACAAAACCAAGCAGGCGGCGCAGCAGCGCGCCCGTTTGTAACCCATCATAATGCGTTGGATATGGAATTATTCCTGCGTATTGCGCCAGAGTTATATTTGAAACGCCTGCTTGTGGGTGGTTTTAACCGCGTATTTGAAATTAACCGAAATTTTCGCAATGAAGGTTCAGATGCAACGCATAACCCTGAGTTTACCATGGTCGAGTTTTATCAGGCGTATGCCGATTTTTATGATGCCATGGATACCACAGAAGGTTTGATTCGTTCGATTGCGGATGGTTTGGGCATGACTCATGTGACATGGGAAGGCGTGGATATTGATTTGACGCAATCATTTAAACGCATTCGTATGGATGAGGCAGTGTTTGAGCATCGTCCTGACTTACGTGGCCATGCCAACGATAAAGCATTGTTGGCAACGGTATGTTTACAGGAAAACCCAAGTGTTAAACCGCTAATTACTTGGAAAGCAGGGCACTATTTGCTTGAATTATTTGAAACCTTGGTCGAGCCAAAGTTAGAGCAACCCACGTTTATAACGCATTATCCAGTGGATGTATCGCCTTTGGCTAGGCGTAACAATGAAGATGATACAGTCACAGATAGGTTTGAGTTGTTTGTAGCAGGGCGTGAAATTGCCAATGGCTTTTCGGAATTGAATGACCCAGATGATCAACGTGAGCGCTTTATAGCACAAGCTCAAGCCAAAGAAGCTGGTGATGTTGAAGCAACAGGTGTGGATGAAGATTATTTGCGTGCTTTGGAATTTGCTATGCCGCCAGCAGCGGGTGTGGGTATTGGTGTGGATAGATTGGTGATGATGTTAACCGAGCAACATTCGATTCGTGATGTGCTGTTATTTCCACACATGAGACCTGAAACAAGCTGATTACATAACAAACCGACACTAAGGAGCATTTATGCGGGCTGAAAATATTATGGTTACTGAGCTCACTACAGCACATGTGAATGATCGTGTTTCTGATGTGTTGGATCGAATGAAAATGGCAAAGTTACGTATGCTTCCTGTCGTAACCGATGAGGGTGTAGTTGCAGGTGTAATCTCAACATTTTCAATCATGGAACATTTGGTGCCCAATTATATTGTAAGCGGTGACCTTAATCAGATTCCCTATGCGCCTGATATGGGTATTTTACGGCGTCATTATTTTGAAACCATAGGAAAAGATTTATTATCAGTGATGGAAACAAAACCGTTGCTAGTCAAGCGTGACGAATCATTATTATCAATAGCAGCAGCATTAACGGCCTTTGGAAAACATGAGTATGCATTGGTGGTTGATGAGGAAAAACGCTTGATTGGCGTTATTTCGGCAGGAGATATTCTTGATCGTTTGGGTAATATGATAGAGGGCATAGAAGACGATGCATAATACAGACCATATTATTTCCTCTTCGGTTGTATTTGGCTTGGATCCAGTTTGGGTTGCGGTATCTATTTTATTGCTTATTTATGGTGTGATTATGGCTGAGAAGTTTAATCGTGCCGTATTGTCATTATTGGGTGCAGGTTTAATGATTCTTTGTGGCGTATTGAATCAACAGCAGGCAGTTGCTGGGATTGATTTTAATACCATTGGTTTATTGACAGGCATGATGGTGATTGTAGCGATTAGCCAGAAAACAGGTATGTTTCAATATGTTGCGATTAAGGCTGCTAAAGTTGTTAAAGGTGAACCTTGGTGGATTTTAGTGATGCTATCCTTAGTGACAGCAGCATTTTCAGCCCTTTTGGATAATGTTACAACGGTATTGTTGATTGCCCCTGTAACGCTATTGATTACTGATGCACTCGGTGTTCGCCCGTATGCTTATTTGTTTGCACTTATTTTGGCATCAAATATTGGTGGTACTTCAACCTTAATTGGTGATCCACCAAATATTATGATTGGTTCAGCAGCTCATTTGAGCTTTACGGATTTTTTGATAAACCTAACGCCGATTATTCCTGTTATTTTTTTCACAGTGATTGCCGTGATTTGGTTCATGTTTGGGCGTGATTTGAAAGCATCGGATGAGAAGAAATTATTGATTATGCAATTTGATGAAAATGCAGCTATTAAAGATGTCGTATTGCTTAAAAAAAGCTTGTTTGTGTTGTTTGGGGTTATTACAGGTTTTACTCTTGCACACACGCTTCATCTAGAGCCTGCAACGATTGCCATGTTTGGAGCTGCATCATTATTGCTATTACAAAGTTGGGGGCAGCCGTTACATGATAAAGATCATGCTTATGAAGGCATTATGGCGGAAGTGGAATGGACAACGATTTTCTTCTTTGTCGGTCTGTTTATTATTGTGACGGGTGTTGAACATACGGGTGTAATCTCGATGTTGGGAGAAAAAACAGTAGCTATGACAGGTGGTAATTTTGCTGCAACAGCAGCTTCCATTTTATGGGTTTCAGCCATCGCTTCGGCACTCATTGATAATATTCCTTTTGTTGCAACCATGATTCCTTTGATTCAAAGTATGGCTCCAACATTTGGTGGTGAAGAAGCTTTGACGCCACTATGGTGGGCATTGGCTTTGGGCGCATGTTTGGGTGGTAATGGATCATTGATTGGTGCATCAGCAAACTTGATTGTGGCAGGTTTTGCGCAACGTGCAGGGCATCCCATTGCATTTCTAACCTTTATGAAACACGCATTTCTACTTATGCTACTTACTATTGGGATTTCGCATGTTTACTTGTATTTGCGTTATTTAAGTTAATGCAGATATATTTTATAGGTTGTAACCTGTGATATATGAATGGATGTTAGCACGCCGCTATTTAAAATCTCGGCGTGATGAACGTTTTGTTTCCTTGATTGGTTGGAGTTCAGCAGCAGGCATAGCGATTGGTGTGGCTGCATTGATTGTGGTCATGTCTGTGATGTATGGTTTTGATACAGAGCTTAAGAATAAAATTCTCGGTTTTTCTTCGCATGTTGATATTCAAGGGTCTGATGAAACATTGGGTGATTGGCAACCTTGGTTAAAAACAGCTGAACATATTGAGGGTGTTGCCAAAGCGGCTCCTTATTTGACAACACAAGTCCTTGCTAATTATGGGAGGCATTCGACAGGTGCTATCCTAAAAGGTATTGATGTGTGGCGAGAGGATGCGATTGCTAGCCATGTTATATCGGGTCGTTTTGTTTCGGGGTCGAAAAAATCACCTTATGAAGTTGTTATTGGCAAAGATTTAGCACATAAGCTACATGTGAGTATAGACGATTCTTTGCGTTTGATTTCACCTGCAGGTGGTATTTCTCCAGCGGGTATGGCTCCGCGTATGCGAGCATTTCGTGTGGTGGGCATTTTTGATTCTGGTTTTTATGAGTATGATGTTGGTCTGATTATTGCACCTTTATTGGCTGTCCAACGGCTTAACCGTACAGGTGACCGTGTGAGTGGTATTGAGTTACACTTGTATGATCGTAATCAAGCTGCTGTGGTGGCGGCAAGGGCGCGTATGCAATTGCCTGCCAGTGCTTGGGTGACGGATTGGATGCATCGCCACAAATCTTTTTTTCAAGCGTTAAAAATGGAGCGTTTGGTGATGGGGATTATCTTGTCATTGATTGTTTTAGTTGCTGTATTTAATATGGTCTCATCATTGGTCATGGTGGTGATGGAGCGGCGAAAAGAGATTGCTATTTTAAAAACGGTTGGAGCAACACATGCCTCGGTAATGCGGATATTCTTGATGATGGGTACGTTGTTATGTGGACTTGGGACATTGGCGGGCGCAAGCTTTGGTTTGTTACTGGCTTGGAAGTTAGATGCTTTATTGCGTTGGTTTGAGCAGGTAACTGGCATAACCATTTTATCTGGAGATGTGTATTTTATTGAGCATGTGCCTTCGGAAATTGATCTAGTATCGGTGGTATGGATTGTGCTTGTTAGCTTGTTGATGGGAGTTTTAGCAACATTTTATCCAGCTTGGCGTGCTGCCAATGTGCCGCCAGCTGATGCGTTGAGGTATGAGTAAATGTCTACAGAAAAACTGCGTAATAAAGCAAAAAAGGCATTGCTGGATGGTAAATACCCTAAAGCATTGGAATTTTTTGAAGCGTTACACAAAGCTGAACCGAATGACTTGCGAACGCATGTTAAATTGGCGGAATTGCGCGAGAAAACAGGTGACTCTGCTGGTGCAGTAAACGATTATATTATGATTGCAAAGTCCTATGCTGAACAGGGATTTGTGGTTCAGGCAATTGCAATTAATAAGATTATTTTGCGAATTGATCCAGAACAAACAGAGGTTCAAGAACGCTTGAAAGAGCTTTCTTCAGAGCGCGGTGATAATTGGGCTGTTTCTACCATTGCGCCTGGAGATCATATCCAGGCGAATGATGTGAATTTGAATGAAAAAGCGAAGTTAAATGTCCAGCGTACACCATTGTTGGCAGACTTATCAGGTGATGAGTTTGAATCGTTTATGGACTCTTTAACGTTGAAAACGTTTGCTGCTGATGAGCATATTTATGAGTGCGGTGTCGAAAGTGATTGTTTGTATTTGATTGGTATGGGCTCTGTGCGCTTAAAAATACAGCTCTCATCAGGTAATAAACGTGTTTTTTCTAGGTTGTCTGAGGGCGACTTTTTTGGTGAGCATGCGTTTATGTCACGCACGGCTCATACCGATGTGGCGGTTGCAGAAACGGAAGTTAGTTTGCTTATGATTGACCGTGCTACATTTGATGTTTGGGTTGAAAAATATGCAAAAATAAAAGAAACAGTGGAGAGCTTCTATCGCCAGCGCGTGCTAGACCGTGTGCTAGCTATGACACCTGTTTTTGAGTCCGTTCCAGACGATGCACGTATTGCATTGGGTAGTAAGTTTAATGTACGTTCATTTGCGGCAGGAGATATTGTTGTACAGGAAGGTGCTCCAGGAGAGAGTTTCTTTTTGATACGTTCAGGTCATGTTGAGGTATCAACCAATGATATTAAAAATGATGCTCAGCAGATAGCGCTAGGTGTTATGGGTGAAGGCGCATTTTTTGGAGAAGTAGCTTTATTAACGGATAAACCTAGAACAGCAACAGTTGTGGCAAAAGATGATTTGAAGTTAATGGAGCTAACCAGAGAAGATTTTAATGCAATTACGCTTGACTATCCATCTGTAAGAAATGTCGTAGAGCAGTATCAAAAGAAACGTGTGCAAGATACTATCAAAACACTGATGCAGCGAGGGGATTGATTTGCCAGATTCTGTACGGGATGTGTTACTTAAGGTTACAGGTCTAAGTAAATCTTATGATGGTTCATCAGGAGCTTTGAATATACTTCATCATGTGGATTTTTTTGTACACCGTGGTGAATTTCTAGCAGTTGTGGGTGAATCGGGCGCGGGTAAAAGTACATTGCTGCAAATTTTAGGAACATTGGATGACCCTGATGAGGGCGATGCTTATTTGGCTGGGCAATCACTTTTTAATTTAAGTCAGAGTGAGCGGGCACATCTGCGCAATCAGTCTATCGGTTTTGTTTACCAAGCTCATCATCTTATTCCCGAATTAAATGCTTTAGAAAATGTTATGTTACCTTTGCTTGTTCGAGGCGAAAAAAAACATAAAGCAGAGAAAGTTTCTATTGATTTATTGCAACGTTTAGGTTTGAAAGAACGTTTGTCGCATGTACCTGCAAAGTTATCGGGTGGTGAAGCACAACGTGTTGCCGTAGCGCGTGCTTTGGTAGGAAAACCGAGTTTATTGCTGGTTGATGAGCCGACTGGAAATCTAGATGAGATGACTGCACAAAATGTTTTTCAAGCGATGCAGTTATTGTGTCAGCAGGAAGGAACTGCAGTGGTTATGGTAACGCATAGCATGGCTTTGGCAGGGCTGGTTGACCGTGTATTGTGTTTAAAGAAGGGAAAGCTTATTCCTGCCTAAGTGAATTTCTTTTTGACGAAACACATAGTTCTGCTATGCTCCCTAATGTTGTTTCTTGGATATGGGTTCAACTACGTGTTTTTTTTATTTTTTTACTATTAAAGAGGGCGATGTGACGAAGGCTGAGATTGCGAATATAATTTATGAACGGATTGGGCTTTCCAAAAAGGAATCAGCGCAAATTGTTGAGACAGTTCTAAATGAAATGAAGCAGGCGCTTGAAGCAGGTGAGGATGTCAAATTATCTGGTTTTGGACATTTTATGATTCGTGAAAAGCACGCGCGCCGTGGTCGCAACCCTAAGACTGGTGAAGATATTACCATTGAACCACGCCGCGTCGTAACCTTTCGTTCTAGCCAATTATTAAAAGAGAAATTGCTTGAGGGTGGTGAGTGAGTACATCTGCTAAGCAATTGCAATATGCTGGTGTTTCTGTCCCAGAGTTGCCCGATAAACTTTTTTTCTCCATTCGCGAAGTAAGTGAATTATGTTCCATTGAACCGCATGTTTTGCGTTATTGGGAAACTGAATTTAAACATATTCGGCCTGTTAAAAAGAGTGGAAACCGCCGTTTTTATCGGCATCGTGATGTGTATGCGGTATTACAAATTAAACACCTTCTGTATGACTTGAACTTTACCATTCGTGGCGCTAAGAAGCGTCTGATGTCTGGTGATTTGAACGATATTGTTGAGCAACAAGATGTGCAAACATCATTGCGCATGATTCGTGAGGAACTACTATCTGCCTTAGATCTTTTGGCAGATTAATCTAAAATATTGAATAAGCGGGACGTAGCGCAGCCTGGTAGCGCACTACACTGGGGGTGTAGTGGTCGGAGGTTCAAATCCTCTCGTCCCGACCAATCCTTTGTTGATGAAAAGCCCATTTCTTTCAATGCTTAAGTTTGCATGAACCAAAATCGTCGATTATTATCTTTTGAACGACCTCGCCGTCGTATGATTGAGGAGCAGTTAATACCTGCGGGTATTTCTGATGCCCGTGTTTTGCAAGCCATGAACACTGTCCCTAGGCATTTGTTTGTTGATAATGCATTGCGTAATCATGCTTATCAGGATTCTTCATTGCCTATTGGTGAAGGGCAAACCATATCTCAGCCTTTTATGGTGGCTCGAATGTCTGAATTATTGGCTCTTGAAGGGCATGAACGCGTGTTGGAAATTGGTACTGGCTGTGGTTATCAAACAGCGGTGTTATCGTGTTTATGTCGGCGGGTTTACAGTATTGAACGTGTTGCAGCTCTGCATGACAAAGCACGTAAGAATTTGCGTCAGGCTCATCATGCCAATGTTATGCTCAAATGTGGGGATGGTTTACTCGGTTGGGAGGAATATGCACCCTTTGACGCGATTATGGTGACTGCGGGAGGGTTTGCTTCTGATGTTTGGATAAATCAGCTGTGTGAAGGTGGTGTGTTGTTGATGCCAGAAGGAGAGAAAGGTTCGCATCGTTTGGTGCGCCGCAGAAAACTAGCTGAAGGTATTGAGGAAGCGTATTTTGATGCCTGTACGTTTGTCCCATTATTGAAAGGAGAGTTACGCCGTTGATAGAATCAGAATTACCTGCGGTTAAAGAATCATGGTTGCGTCGTGCTTATCACTGGACGTTGGCTTGGGCTGAACACCCAGAAGCCAAGTGGGCTTTGTTTTTGATTGCTTTGATTGAAGCTAGTGTGTTTCCCATTCCACCAGATATTTTACTGTTGGCATTGGCACTGGGTAGACCTGACCTTGCGCTTCGTTTTGCAGCTATTTGTACGGCAGGCTCTACGGTGGGCGCTATATTGGGTTATGCCATAGGTTTGTTATTATTTGCCAGTGTTGCAGAGCCTGTTTTGCAATTTTATGGTGCAATGGAACAATTTCATGCCGTAGAAGGGTTATTTCTTGAATGGGGCTTGTTATTGGTATTGGTTGCAGGTTTTTCGCCTATCCCATTTAAGGTGATTACGATTGCATCAGGTGCTTTTGGATTACCATTTGTTGGTTTTGTATTTGCAGCTCTTTTATCGCGTGGCACACGATTCTTTCTGGAAGGTGGGTTATTACGTTGGGGAGGGGATGGTTTAAGAGCTTGGGTTGAAAAGTACTTCGAGTGGGCAACCTTGGCTGTAGGTATACTGGTTGTTTTGGGCTTTTTAGGGTTATGGCTACTAAGTTAAAGTATTTTTCTCTGGTTTTCTTTGTTCTGATGCTTTCAGGCTGTTTCAAAACAGAACTGCCTGTTTACAGTCAATCACATCATAAAAGGGTAAGTCATAGCTCTTATGCTTCAACGTATAAGGTTCGTGCTAAAGATACTTTATACAGTATTGGACGCCGTTTTGGCATTCATTACAAAACTTTGGCGCGAAAGAATCATATTCGTTATCCTTATACAATCTATATAGGGCAACGCATCTATTTAAAGGGTGTTGCGCCTCGCTCGCGTACTTTGCCAGTTGCCAAGCACCAATATAAACCCAAGCGTGTAAAAAAGAGCTTTAAAAAAACACCGAAAAAGCATTCAACAAAAAGATATGTGAGAAAAAGTACAAAATCATTACGTTTGCGCTGGCCTGTGAATGGGGTATTGACCAGTCCTTTTGGGCGACGGGGAAGCCGAATGCATGATGGTATTGATATTGGTGTAAAAGAAGGGACTCCAGTTCACGCCGCAGCAGCGGGGGAAGTGGTATACTCAGATCATCGTTTAACTGGTTATGGAAAATTGATTATTATTCGTCATAGGTATGATTTATTTACTGCTTATGCGCACAATCAACGCAACCTTGTCCGCAAAGGCGATAAAGTTAAAGCAGGCGATGTGATTGCCCGTGTCGGTCATACGGGGCATGCAACTGGACCACATTTACATTTTGAAGTGAGACGAGGTCCTACGCCTGTGGACCCATTGTCGTATTTGCCCAAAAAACATTAATTGTCTTCCAATAATGTCAATTTATTTGTTTGATTTAAAAGAAATTTTACCCCTATAGCATATTTATGCGATATGCGCTAGGTTTGCTATGCATTATCTTACTGCACACCTTGGGAAGTTTGTCAAGTTGACTTCGCGCATGAGAGGAAAGGGGGGTAGATAAATGGCTAAAAAACGTAGTGTTGATCCGATGACTATCTATATGCGTGAATTATCACGTTATAATCTTTTGACTGCCAAAGAAGAGGTGACACTTTCTAGGCGTATTAGAAGCGGTGATGAAGGTGCTCGTCAACATATGATTAATGCCAACCTTAGGTTGGTTGTAAAAATTGCACGACGTTATATGAACCGTGATTTACCACTGGCTGACCTTATTGAAGAAGGAAATATTGGTCTTATGCGTGCCGTTGAGAAATTTGATGATGCTCATGGTTGTCGCTTTTCAACGTACGCGACTTGGTGGATTCGTCAATCTGTTGAGCGTGCGATTATGAATCAAGGACGTACTATTCGTTTGCCGGTACATGTAGGTAAAGAATATAACTCTATGCTGCGTTCGGCGAATCATTTGCGTACCATATTGGGTCGTGAGCCAAGTGAGAGTGAAATTGCTGTGCATATGGGGAAAACACCCGCACGCATTCAGGCACTGTTAAATGCAACACTACAAACTGAAAGTGCTGATACTACCTTGCATGATGATGGTGATTTTACCTTGTATGATATTACCGAAGATGATGATGCTGAGTTGCCTGGAGATCAGTTGGATGCATCTATTCGTGATCATATGTTGGCAGACTGGATGGAAAAGCTGGGCAGAAAAGAACAAGAAGTGGTACGCTTGCGCTACGGCTTAGAGAGTCATGAGGATCCATGGACACTTGAAGCAATTGGCCAACATATGGGCGTGACACGTGAGCGTATTCGTCAAATTCAGGTGGTGGCATTGAAAAAACTACGTTCGTTGATGGATGCAGATGATATTCGTCTCGAGGAGATTATTTGACTTCATCTAATGCTATAAATTTCCGTGATTTTATTCGTGATATTCCAGACTATCCCAAGCCTGGAATTACTTTTAAAGATATTACACCGTTGTTGGCAGATGGTGATGCTTTTGGAGCCTGTGTTTCGGCATTAGCATGTCATATGCCGAGTGATGCAAGCCTGATTGTTGGTGTTGAATCGCGCGGCTTTCTATTTGGCGCAGCTTTAGCCCAGTTAACTGGTTTGGGCTTTGTGCCTGTGCGTAAGCCGGGAAAATTGCCAGCTGATGTGCATGCGATTGAATATGAGCTTGAGTACGGTATGGATCGCCTAGAAATTCACCGTGATGCTTTGGCACATGGTCAAAAAGTTGTCGTTGTTGATGATTTATTGGCAACGGGTGGTACTGCCAAGGCCACATTAGATTTGCTTAATCAACTTGGCGCTGATGTTGTGGCTTGTTTATTTGTGATTGAACTGGCATTTCTTGATGGACGTAAGCAGTTGGGTAACACTCCCGTACAGCATCTTATTTCTTATTGATAAACGCGATTTTTTAATATATTTCCATAACTTTCCCCCCATCTTTTTTTCTTTAAAAGAGTATTGATTTGCACACATGTAAACACTGATAAGTCAGTGCGTGCAGGACGCTATTATTGTGGCTATCATGCTGCGTCATTATAGGTGTGCTTTCTTATGACACGGTGATATTATTTATGCCCTCGTAGCTCAGATGGATAGAGCGACCCCCTCCTAAGGGGTAGGCCAGTGGTTCGACTCCACTCGAGGGCACCATGATTTTTTTGAGTATGTGATATACGGAGATAAAATGGACGAAATACTGAATCCTGCAGCACCAGTTTTGATTGAAGATGAGATGAAACGCTCTTATTTGGATTACGCGATGAGTGTCATTATTGGACGCGCCTTACCTGATGCGCGAGATGGTTTAAAACCTGTTCATCGCCGTATTTTATATGCCATGCAAGATCTGGGTAGTACCCATGATAAGCCGTACAAGAAATCAGCTCGTATTGTGGGTGATGTGATTGGTAAATATCACCCACATGGTGATACAGCAGTATATGATGCTTTAGTGCGTATGGCACAAGAATGGAGCATGCGTCATGTGCTTGTAGATGGGCAAGGTAACTTCGGTTCTGTAGATGGTGATTCTCCCGCAGCCATGCGTTATACCGAATCGCGCATGAGTAAAGTATCAGCTGAATTATTAGCTGATATTGATAAAGATACAGTTGATTTTGGCCCCAACTATGATGACTCGCTCTCTGAACCTAAGGTATTGCCTGCAAAATTCCCTTGTTTGCTGGTGAATGGCTCACAAGGTATTGCTGTAGGTATGGCGACCAATATTCCACCACATAACTTGGGAGAAAGTATCAATGCGACAATTGCATTGATTGATAATCCAGATGCTGATGATGACGAGTTGATGCAAGTGATGCCTGGTCCTGATTTTCCAACAGGCGCGTTTATTTATGGGCGAAAAGGTATGCGTGACGCCTTTATTTCAGGTCGTGGATCAGTAACCATGCGTGCCAAAGCTTCTGTAGAAACTAATACACGTACCAAGCGTTCATCCTTGATTATTTCTGAGTTACCTTATCAGGTGAATAAAGCGAAATTGATTGAGAATATTGCGCATTTGGTGCGAGATAAAAAGTTGGAAGGTATTTCTGATCTGCGCGATGAATCGGATCGTGATGGTATGCGTATTTATATTGAATTGAAACGTAATGAAATTCCTGAAGTTATTCTGAATAACTTATACAAACACACACAATTACAATGCAACTTTAGCTGTAATATGTTGTCTCTGGTTGATGGGCAGCCGAAATTATGTGGTGTGCGTGAATTATTATTGCACTTTATCGATCATCGCCGTCAAGTTGTCACGCGACGTTGTTTGTTTGACCTAAATAAAGCCGAAGCCCGCGCACACATTTTGGAAGGTCTATTGATTGCACTGGATCATATTGATGCAGTGATTAAATTGATTCGAGCCAGTCAGACTGGTGCAGAAGCTAAGCAAGGCTTGATGGACACATTTAAGCTATCTGATAAACAAGCACAAGCCATTTTGGATATGCGTTTACAGCGCTTGACTGGTCTTGAATATGATAAAATCAAAGCAGAATTTGAAGAAGTTCAAGCATTGATTACCCATTTGAAAGCAATTTTGGCAGATGAAAAATTGTTGATGAAAGTGATTCGTGAAGAGTTGGAAGAAGTGCGTGATAAGTATGCTGATCCGCGCCGTACTGAAATTGTGGATGAGACAGCTGAACTTTCAGTTGAAGACTTGATTACCGAAGAAGATATGATTGTTACCATTTCTAATGAAGGTTATATCAAGCGTAATGCCACAAGTCTCTATCGTGCACAACGTCGTGGTGGCAAGGGAAAAACTGCGATGACCACGAAAGAAGAAGATTTTGTTACGCAGTTGATGGTGGCATCAACGCATGACTATTTGTTGTTCTTTTCAGATAAAGGGCGTGTATTCCGCAAGAAAGTTTATGAAATACCACAAGCAGGACGCGCAACACGTGGTAAAGCTTTGATTAACCTTTTGCCTGTTCAAAAAGATGAAAAGATTTCAGCAACATTGGCGGTACGTGAGTTTGATGATGAGCATTGTATTGTGATGGTAACCCAAAATGGCGTGATTAAGAAAACCAAGTTGTCTCAATATCAAAACATCCGTACCAACGGTATTATTGCAATTAAACTCGATGAAGATGATGGCTTGATTGGTGTAGTGAAATCCAATGGCGAACAGGATGTGATGTTGGCATCCAGTGGTGGTAAGTTGATTCGATTCCATGAGTCAGATGTACGCACTATGGGTCGTAGTACACGTGGGGTGACGGGTATGCGCATGCCAAAGGGTGATCAAGTGATTTCCATGACCTTGGTGGCAGAAAAAGCTTCGTTGTTGGTGGTTTCTGAGCATGGTTATGGCAAGCGCACCTTGGTATCAGAATACAATTGTCAGAAGCGTGGTGGTCAGGGTGTGTTCACCTTGAAGACGGGTGATCGCAATGGTTCGATGGTGGCAACCATTCAGGTGCTTGATGATGATCAAGTGATGATGATGACTGATACAGGTCGTTTGATGCGTATGAAGATGAATGGCATTTCTGTGATTGGTCGTAATACGCAGGGTGTGACCTTGATTAAATGTGATAAGAAAGAGCGCGTGATTGGTGCTGTGCGCGTGGTTGAAAAGCAGGATGATGATGAAATTGAAGCAGAATTATTTGATGCTGCCACTGATGGTTCTACAGAGCATAAAGAAACAGGTGCTGATGAATGATAGATAGAAAAGCTTTTCGTAAAGATTTTGAAGTGATGCAAGCTGCTTTGGCGCGTCGTGGTGATGCGCTTGTGGCAAAAGGTTCTGCATGGGCACGCGCTAGTGCTCTGGATACAGCACAGCGTGAATTAAAATCGCAGTCAGAAGCATTGCAAGCAGAACGAAATAGTGTATCCAAGCTGATTGGTCAGAAGAAAAAGAATGGTGAAGATGCATCCGAAGAATTGGCACGTATGGGTGAGGTTGCCAAACAATCCAAGGCGTTGGATGCACAAGCCAGAGAAGCTGAAACAGCATTTACAGATGCTTTGTTGGAAATTCCCAATATGCCGCATGAATCTGTACCTGATGGTGTAGATGAAGATGATAATGTTGAAATTCGCCGTTGGGGAGAGCCTCGCCAAGATGAGGTGCCTGCGCATTGGGATATTGGTGAAACATTGGGTATACTTGATTTTGAAACGGCGACAAAGCTAGCTGGAAGTCGATTCTCTGTGTTGCGTGGTGCGGCGGCACGTTTAGAGCGCGCTTTGATGCAGTTTATGTTGGATATGCATGCCGATCAACATGGTTATGAAGAAGTTTGGGTGCCTGCCATTGCTAATCGTAAAACATTAACGGGCACAGGGCAGTTGCCAAAGTTTGAAGATGATTTGTATGCTTTGGACGGTGAGGATGCATTTCTTATCCCGACTGCGGAAGTGCCTGTTACCAATTTATATCAAGATGAAATCTTAAATGCGTCTGATTTGCCTATTCGCCATTGTGCCTATACACCATGTTTTCGCCGTGAAGCAGGTTCGGCTGGGCGTGATACACGAGGTATGATTCGCCAGCACCAATTTGATAAAGTTGAGTTGGTGCAACTTGTACATCCTGATGATGCTTTGACTGGCTTGGATGAGTTAACAGGGCATGCAGCAGCGATTCTGGAAGCTTTGGAGTTACCATATCGAGTGGTAAATTTATGTGCGGGTGATATTGGCTTTTCAGCACAAAAAACCTTTGATTTGGAAGTTTGGTTGCCAAGTCAATCATGTTATCGCGAGATTTCATCGTGTTCATCCTTTGCTCAATTTCAAGGGCGACGAGCAGGCATTCGTTTTAAATCAGAAGGAGCTAAACCTGAAGCAGTCGCAACGTTGAACGGTTCAGGCTTGGCAATTGGTCGTACATTGGTGGCGATTCTTGAAAATGGCTGGGTGCTTGATGAAAATGGCAATGATTCAGTGGTTATTCCTGAAAAATTAAGACCTTATATGGGTGGGTTAGAGAGAATTATTAAAGTGTAAACTGAACGTTTAGACAGCATGTAAGTATTCTAGGACACTTTCCATCAATGAGTTGCTGGATAAATAACGCTCTTGAGAAGCGGATAAAATGGTTGCCTCGGATTGAATATATTTGTCCTCAATAAGCTCATCTTTGCAGCTTTTTACGAGTGCTTGTATAGATGAAGGGGAAGTCTCCAAGTGACATTGTAGCCCAATCACGTTGTTGCCAATTTGGAATGCTTGATGGTTACAGGCATTGTTTTTTGCGAGATGAACAGCATCTTTGGGCAGACTAAACGTTTCTCCATGCCAATGAAATGCTTCGATTTCTTTTGGAAATTGAAAAACAGAAGCATCTTGCGAATCAACTGCTTGAATTGGGAACCAACCAATTTCCTTTATTGGATTTGAAAAGACTTTACCACCCATCGCATTGGCAATGAGCTGTGCCCCCAAACAAACACCAAGTACAGGTTTTCCAGCTTTGATAACGTTTCTAATAAACTCTTTTTCTTTTATTAGCCAAGGATGCTCAGCCTCATCGTTTACACTCATTGGACCACCCATGATAATAAGGAAGTCAATATCTTCGATTTGAGGTAAAACGACGCTGTTAAAAAATTGAGAGCATGATACCTCATAGCCCGTCTTTTTGAGCCAAGATTCAATGCTTCCCAAGCCTTCAAATGGTACATGTTGCAAATAATGCGCGTGCATTCTCTTTTTATTCATTGCTGTTCGATAACCTGTAGGAGTTAGAGCTGATATTGACCTGAAAAAACAATGCTAACTTCACCTTCAAGAATAAGGTTGTCAGGTGTGCCAGATACCAACACCTTACCACCAGGCATTTCAATGGTTTGCGGGCGTGTATGACCGTCAATGTGCCAAACAGCAGCAGCAGTGGCACATGCACCAGAACCGCAAGCTGATGTTCGCCCAGCACCGCGTTCAATAATATCAATATATACATGATCGGCGACTTGCCCTGTCACAATTTCAATATTTCTATTTTTAGGAAATGACTCAACCGCTTCAAAAAAGACAGAGTGGGGATTGCCAATTTCCACATCAACATGGGCATCGGTTTGATTGGTGATTCGAGCAGCACCCATGTCTACAGCAATACCGTTGTCTGTTTTTTTAGCTGTTACTATTCGGTCATTTAAAGCAATGCATACAGACTCTTTATTCAGACTATCAAGTAGCAATGCACCCACGCAACGCAAACCATTGCCGCAATTCGCAGCTTCTGTGTCGTCATTGTTAAAGATTCTCATATGTGCATCGGCATTTTTGCTTGTTGTTAGAATAAGTAATTGATCGCAACCGATACCAAAACGACGCTCGGTTATGGTGCGGACAAAATCCTTGGTGCATTCAGGCAATTCATGGTCAAGACCATTAAGCACAATGAAATCATTACCCTGTGCCTGCATTTTAGTGAAAGGAAGCATGGTTTCTTCTGACATTATTGACGATGCTCAACTTCAATCGTGGTATAAACGCCGCCACGAACATTAAAGATAGCTGTGATTTTCAAATAGCGTGGATTCATGACTTTGATTAAATCAGAAGCCATCATATTGGTGACTTGTTCGTGAAAATGCCCTTCATCACGAAAGCTCCAGTAATAAAGTTTTAGCGATTTTAATTCCACACACAATTCATCAGGAACATAATCAATCTTAATTTCTGCAAAATCGGGTTGTCCTGTTTTGGGGCACAGGCAAGTAAATTCAGGGGAATCAATTTTGATATGATAATCACGCTCTGGATTTGGATTCGGGAAAACCTCCAATGTTTTGGAGGCTTGAGCCGTGGGTTTATTGCCCAATTGGGTCAGATTCTTGGTGAGTGACATGGTTAAACCTCAAAATGTTCGATAATATCAGAATAAATAGCTGTCAGTGTATCCAGTTCATGTATCGCGACACACTCATTGACTTGATGGATGGTGGAATTGCTCAAACCCAATTCAGCAACGGGCACATCTGCGGCAGCTAAAAAACGTCCATCGGATGTGCCGCCACCAGTATCACGAATGGTTGTGATGTCTGTGATGCGTTTAATCGAATCACATACAGTATCTAAAAATATGCCATCAGGGGTGGAAAAGGCTGTGGCAACATGATCGAAATCTATGGTTGCTTCACAGTCTTTGCATGCAGCTTCAATCAATGACTTTATTTGTTCAAAATTATTTCCTGGATTGTAGCGAATATCCAAGAATGCCTCGGCAGTGCCTGGAATGACGTTACTGGCACCTGTTCCAGCATTAAAATTGGTAATTTGGCATGATGTTGCCGGAAAACCTTTGGCGGCTTTTCCCCAATCAATGTTAGCAATGCGTGCCAAAGCTGGTGCAGCACGATGAATCGCATTATCAGCATCTTGTGGGTAGGCAGAATGTCCTTGTTTGCCATGAACGGTGATACGTGCTTGCACCACACCACGGCGACCACGACGGATGGTATCGCCTACGTCCTTTGAGCAAGATGGCTCACCAACAATGACTGCATCAGGCAATGTATTATTTTTTTGCATATATTCGACAATACGAATCGTGCCATCAATAGATTCACCTTCTTCATCAGAGGTAATCAATAATTGTAGTGTAGGTAAGGGTGTTTGTTGGGCGCAAAGTGTTGCAACCGCTGCTAACCAACAAGCAATGCCGCCTTTCATATCCTGTGCGCCACGACCGTGTAAGATGTTATCTTCAACCACGGCTTCAAAAGGCGGGTGTGTCCAAGCTTCGATTGGCCCAGTAGGTACAACATCGGTATGTCCTGCAAATGCCAATATTCCCTTTAATTCGCCGATTCGGGTATAAATACTATTGGTGATGCCACCTGTATCTACAGGAGTTCGTACAAAACCAAGTGGTGCCAACAATGATTCGATATAATTTTGGCAGCCAGCATCTTCGGGGGTGGGTGATTCGCGGCGAATCAGTTTGATGGCAATGTTGAGGGCAAGGCTAGTCATGGTGTTGTAATCCTTTCAAATGACTCGCATTGACGATGTATACCGTTAAAACAATATTGTTGCGTTGCCAGTTGTTCAATTTTTTCAATCGTGGCACAGTCTACGTGTTCAAAGGCTTCCATGAAAGTTGTCTTTTCTTTTTGCATACGTTTGTAGAGCTTTGCTTGGATGTTTAACTCGCTTTGAATATATTTCAACCATGTTTGAAATGCATGTTCTTGCTGATGTTCCGCATGATACCAAACAAAGGCAGATAAGGGTTTAGTATCAGGCATGGCAAGCTTTAAGCACTGTGATATTATCTCCATTTTCAAGTGATAATGGTGTCTTGTTTTCTACGGACTCGATGGGTAAATGAGCAATACCAAAGTGTCTGTTCTCAGTATTGCTAGCGGCTGAAGTAAGCATGCCTATCTTATGCTTATTGCTTTGAATGGGGTAGGGGACATTCGGTAAATTACCTTTTATTTTAACATGATACAACTTCTTCTTAATGCCTTTTCTCCAATTCATGCGGCTGGTGACTTCTTGTCCGACATAACAACCTTTATCAAAATTTACACCATTCATTTCGATTAAATTGGCATTCAATGGGTGTATTGAAGTATCCCAATCGCGTCCAAAACGGGGTGTTCCATAAACAATAGTAGCTTTTTCTAAGTCGTTTTCATCACATGTGCTGGAGATGTTTGCAAGTGCCTTATCAATATCTGTGTTCTTCATAATCATCCATGCACCTTGGCTGGCAGCCTCGCATATTGGTAGGCTAGCTTCGATAGGTTGAGTGATTTCCTGAATGATTTGTTTTGTAGCCTCACCTTGAATGGATAAAACACCCAATGCTTCAACGCATCCCAAGCGAATATCATGACCCAATGCAAAACGGCGTAAACGCTCAACCAGTGTGACTGCATAAGTTGCTTGGGTGACCATGATAAACTCGCTACCCATGTCAATGATATGCATATCTGCAATCATTTTTCCTTGTGGGGTGAGTACAGCTGTATAGATAGGGTTACTCGGCGTGAGTAGCTTTATATCTTGGGTAATTTGACCCTGTAAATAATCACGAATGCCCTCACCAGAAGCTTTTAAGACTGCAAATGATGTGCGGTGGCAGCACAAGGTATGTGTTAAGGAATAGTCCATCATGGCGGTATGATGGACAGTCATGGTGATGAGTTCAAGCCTTGGAAAAATCATGTTATTAAACACATAAATGATGTGGGTGTGAATGGCTTCTCGGTTATTGCGAGTACTTGCATTTTAGTTTTAGGCTGATAATTTATCACCCTTAGGGAATGAAAGGGAGATGGGATGAAAGCATACACATATGTAAAAGGTACAATGTTGAGTTTTGCATTATTATTGTTGATATCAGCTCCGATATGGTCACCTACTACCATGCATTTGCAATACTCTCAAGCCGTTGCTGCGGAAAATTCAATGGCTAAAATTCAACTAATTTTGAAAAAGCTGCGTGGCTCTATGAGCAGTATGAAAGACTTTGATGAATTAGAGAAATCGGGTATGCCAAAAAAAGATGTGGATCGTATGCGTCGCGCCATGAGTCATAAAATTAATCAGTTAACAGACGAGGCTATTTCTTCTATTCAGTCGCTGTAATGCTTATCATTGTGTAGCAATTCTTCATGGTTTGTTTGTATGATAGTAGGCATCCAGTAAGGCAGCTTTTAGCTTAGCGTGGTCAGCTAACGATTCTATCCCCAAATGTTTTTTAGCAATGGATTGTATATGAGATAAGACCGCCAGTTGCTCCCTTGCTTTGATAAAAACATCAGCATCAAAATTACCATCATGGGTGTATTTAGCGGCTAGCCCTGTCGCGTGAGAAAAATAAATAGGTTCCATAACCATAACATCATATTCATAGCGATAGCGGTCTAATCCGTTCCTGTTTGCAAGAATATCGTACAACGGTTCTAATTCACATTGATGCTCATTTAGCCAAGTTTCTAAATCAATTTCTTCAGAAAACGTGAATTTTTCACCTTTAAAATAAAATTCAATACTGGCTGTGATTCGACTATCCATAATGCTGTGTGTCCTTTTACTTCAACTAAATGCGGCAGAGGCTATCATGTTGGCATGACGATTTCTTTTTCTTTTGCATCAACGCCGCATATTCATTTTGGTATCGGTCGGCGTAATGAGTTGCCTGATATCATTCGAGCTTATGGGCGTAAAGTGTTGTTGCTTACAGGCGGCAAGTCTTTTGAACAATCTCCCCTATGTCAGCGTTTATGGGACGGTTTAAGTGCTGCTTTTGATGTTCAACGCGTTGCTATTTTAGGTGAGCCATCGCCGCAAGTCGTGGATGCTGCTGTATCTCAATACCATGCTTGGGAACCTGATTGTGTGGTTGCACTTGGTGGTGGTAGTTGTGTGGACGCAGCCAAAGCAATTGCAGGATTATTGCCAAGTGGTGATTCGGTGATGGCGTATTTAGAAGGTGTGGGTGAAGGCAAAGTGTTTGCATCCAATACGACACCTTTTATTGCCTTGCCCACGACCGCAGGAACAGGTGGCGAAACCAGTAAAAATGCGGTGTTATCGGTGATTGGAGATGAAGGCTTTAAGAAATCTTTTCGCCATGAATCATTGGTTCCAAAGCATATTATTCTTGACCCTGAACTTACAATATCATGCTCTAAAGAAGTGACCGCGGCATGTGGTATGGATGCCTTTACTCAGCTGTTGGAATCGTATGTGTCCATCAACGCTAATCCGATGACCGATAGTCTTGCATGGAGTGGTTTGATGCATGTTCGTGATTCATTGTTGCAGGCTGTGGCACACGGTGATGATTTGAAAGCACGTTCGGGCATGTTATATGCCTCATCCATCTCTGGTTTAACCTTAGCCAATGCCGGACTTGGCTCTGTGCATGGTTTGGCATCGCCTTTTGGCGCATTTTTTCCCATAGCACATGGCGTTGTTTGTGGTGCATTACTTTATGATGCAACACGCATCAATATGGATGTTATGTCGGCTCGAGAACCATTCAATATAGCTTTGAAAAAATATGCTGATGTTGGGCGTATGATGTTTGATGATAAGACACTTGATGATCAGCTTGCACGCAATCAATTGTTAAAATTACTTAAAATTTGGTCAAAAGAGCTAAAAATGCCAAAATTATCAATTTATGGTGCTAAAAAAAGTGATATTTCGCGATTAATTGCCAATATAAGTGGTGGAAGTATGTCCACCAACCCTGTGGTTTTAACGGAAGTAGAGTTAACACAATTGATTGAAGCGGTATTATAGTTATGGCGGTTTATGCAGTAGGGGACATTCAAGGTTGTTATAAGCCATTGAAGCGTTTGTTGGACAAGGTGAAATTCAACCCGAAAAAAGATGTATTGTGGTGTGCTGGAGATTTGGTAAACCGTGGTCCAGATTCGTTAAAAACACTGCGGTTTCTAAAAAAACTGGGTGATAGTTGCGTGTGTGTGTTGGGCAATCATGATTTACATTTGTTGGAGCGTTCGTGTGGTGGACGCGATTATAAACGTGATACTTTTGATGAGATATTGGCTGCCAAAGATAAAGATGAGTTGTTGGATTGGTTAAGGCATAGACCGCTCATCCATAGCGACAAGAAGTTGGGTTGGTGTATGCTGCATGCAGGTTTGCACCCTCAA
>Ga0114934_10000533_pt1 | contig 24368 bp, 21 predicted proteins | sample 4SBtaG_2_FD_99695 | JGI IMG/M metagenome (GOLD analysis project Ga0114934, IMG submission 99695) | Deep subsurface microbial communities from Kolumbo volcano to uncover new lineages of life (NeLLi) - 4SBTROV10_white metaG | ecosystem: Environmental > Aquatic > Marine > Volcanic ...
TAGATGCAGACTTCTTCTTCGTCGCAGACTTCTTCTTCGTCGTAGACTTCTTCTTATTAGATGCAGACTTCTTCTTCGTCGCAGACTTCTTCTTCGTCGCAGACTTCTTCTTCGTCGCAGACTTCTTCTTCGTCGCAGACTTCTTCTTATTAGATGCAGACTTCTTCTTCGTCGCAGACTTCTTCTTCTTTGTTGACTTATTTTTTTTCTTTTTACCTCCACTCTGAATTGGACTTGTACTTTGTGTAGTGGGATTACCTAGTACATCAGTACTACGCACAAGATCAGGACCAGATTGAGGACCAGATTGAGGAACAGATTGAGGACCAGATTGAGGAACAGATTGAGGAACAGATTGAGGAACGGTTTTTTTTTTAAACCAGTCTAAAAACCCACCCCCACTTTGTTTTCTAGATTTATTCAGTGTTTTTGTAACTTTCAAAATATCTTTCTTTTTACTTTTGGCAAGTGCTAACAAACTAGCAGATGTTAAAAACACATTAAGACCTCTGGGTGCTAAAAGTGCAGATAATTCAGCAAGAACAGCAGCTCCTCCTTTTTGCCCACGCTTCTTTGAAACTCTGTTTTTAAATAACTTATTTAATACAACCAACAAAGCTGCTACCGAAAATGTTGTCGATCCAAGTGGCATAAGAAGTGCCTGTAATCTTGTTAAAATTGCGCCGCCTGTTTGCTTCCTGCTCCCTCCTTTGTGTTTGCGCCCCAATGTTTTAGATAATACCGTTAATAACATTGCCGCCGTAAATGCATTTGTTCCAACCGGCGCTAATAATGTTGTCAATGCTCCCAAACTTCCTCCTCGTTGTTCTTTACTTTTCTTTTTATGAAGTCTCATAAAATAATTAACAAGCAATAAACTCGCCAATACAAGAAGTTGTTCTTTTCCAAGTGGCATTAATGCAGTTGATAAAATAGATGATAATCCCCCTCCCTTCTGTGTTTTACCAATTTCATTAAGTGCGAGAAGAGTCGCAACAGTTGCTAATGCCTTTTTACCCATTGGTGCTAGAACAGAACACAATGTACTAATTATTGGCTGTAAAATATTTCCGCCTGTTTGCATTTCTGAAATTGTTGGCGCACAATCGTCTGCGTATCCAACAACTTTTGGAAATCCAGGAACAATTGCATCAGCGGGATCCATGTCGTACCCACCCCCCCTCATACTATTATAATTATTAATTAAACCCTTTAATTTATTAAGATCCTTCAAAAATAATTTTTTTGAATATGTCGACATATTTTATATTATATCTATATATATTTTTTTATAATAAATCGTGCCTAATAAACTTATTGACGTCGTTATAAAATGATATTTTTTGATTGTAAATTTGTTTCTTTGGAATGAACTTTTTAAAATTATTTGCAAACTCGCATTCAAATATTTTTTCTTTGTTTTTATTTGTTTTGAATGCATTTCCTAATATCTGACTAATTTCTATACTTGGAACAGATGCGATTCCAAATTTAATTACATTTTTATTTTTATTTAAACAATATAATTCATAAACATCTGGTAATTGTGTTTCTTTTACCAAAAAAATATATTTTTCTTTTCTATTTTTATTATTTTTCCTATTTTCCGGGAAAATATATACATAATCTTTCTTCTTATTAGTTTTTGTATCTTTGATATACTTGAATACTATCCCTGATACTTTATAATTTAAATTATTTCTGATATTATCATAAAAATCTTTAAAATATTTTAACTTCATAATAACTGGTACATGTAAGCAAAATGAATCTTTTTTTTCATTATATTTATAATCGTGTTTTACAATGTAATTTAAAATATTGTATCTCTGTGTTAATTCTTTGCATAAAAAATTCTTATTTTTATATAAAAATACATCTGTTGCTTGAAAAACCCACCCCCCATTCTGATTTTTAAATAATTCTCCGTCTATTAATGTGTTTTTATATAAATCATCGCCAAGTTTTATATTTAATACAATTATATCCTTTTTTTTCTTATTTATGAATGCATTCATATTTTTTCCATTAATTTTTGTTAAAAATAACATAAATTTTTGACCAAATGTAACAGGACTAAAAAAAAAATTATTTATTGTGTCTTGTAAATCATTTAAATTACTATCATTTAGTAATTTATAACTCTTATAATTTAAATCTATGCCCAAGATATTATTTATTCTAGAACGAATAATTTCTTTTGTTTTATTAGATGTGATAAGATATGCGCGTTTTTGAGCAAATTTAATAGATTTCATTATATTATATTATATTATATTCTACTGTCTATATGCTAATATTTGTCATTTTTTATTTTATTTATATTTATTATATGATTAAATCATCCCCCTTGTATTTAATTAAAGAAGGTGATTACTTTGAGCCAATTAAAAAATTATCGAAAACATTTTCAAATACAACTTATTATAAAAAAATATTAAAAAAAAAAAATTTAACTAATATTGTTAAAATGAAATATATTTGCTCAAGACAATTAATGAAATTCTATATAACACAAAAGAAAATATCTTCTAAATTAATTGTTTTTAGAAAAAAAATAAAATTAACACAAAATAGTTATAATACAATTATTACCCAACTTAAAAATTTTGGAAGCGTTTCTAATATTGATCATGATTTTAACAAACCTTTTTATGTATATTTTTCAGAAATAAATATTAAAATAAATCATAAAAAATACATTAAATCTACAAATTTTACACAAACTATTATATTAAGCAAAATAGTTTTTTCTAAAAATTCCATTAAAATGTATGAATATAATTCATTATCCACAAATTTTATAACAAAAAAATCCAAACATATTTATAATATTTTTTTAAAAAATATTTATTTAACACTCAGTACTATTCAAATTGAATCTTTAATTATAGTACATAGTGCCACATTATTTTCATTAGGATTATCAAATATTTCAGATGTAGACCTCACTGTTAATTATTGTAACCCTGTTATTAATTCATTAAAAATCAAATGCAAAACAGATGATTCATTCGATATATTTTATGACGGTATTAACTGGAGTTTAAAAGATGATGTGAGATATTTATTATATAAAAAATTATTCAATATTAATATTAATGACTTTTCATTTAATGATAACTTTTTTTTTTATTATAATGGTATTAAAAATACAGATATTAAAATAACAGTTGTTGATTATTATATCAGAAATAGACCAAATTCTACTGCAAAACTTGTATATTTAAATAATTATATTGATAATAGTATTCCTATTCCACATATTCCTAAATACAAAATTCCCAAATATAATTATATTGTTAATAATTGTTTTATGTTTGATTCCTTTTATCAAATAAATAATATTAATCAAATTAAAAAAAAAAATAAATTCGCAAAAACATTTAAATTTCATAATAAAAATTATATTACCGATATTACAATTAAAATTTTACAAAAATATAAAAAAACAAAATCATTGTTGCCCATTACAAAAAGTTTTTTAAATGATCCAAACCATATTTTTGACGAACAATTATTTCTTAAATCCGTTCAAAAAAAATTACTCAATACTTTCAAAAAAAATATATCTATTAATAAAATCAAACAAATTATTATAAATGCACCCAAATTAAATTTATTTTAGCTATATAATTCATCAATATTTATTCCTTTTTTTAAATATTCTTTCATTATTTTTACATACTCTATTATCCATGGAGCATACCACTTTAAAAAATTTTCAGGTATTTTATATTCAAAATTTGCCCTAAATAATAACCACGGCTTAGAACGAGATGAACTATAATGAATAACATACACCTGATCTATTTTTGTTTTATTATAAACATATGTTCTCTTTGTATTTTTGTTCTTAATTTTTGTTCTTAAATCAAATTGAAAATTATATAAATATGATATATTTATCCATTTTTTATAAAAATCTGATATATATCCTTGTTCTAAATTTCGAAATTCATTCGCTGTTTGTATTTCTTTCATCATTGTATCATATGTTTTTTTTGATGGACTCAACAACATTAATCCTCCATTAAATCTTCTCTTACTTATTATTACCTCTTTATGTTTAAATTGCAAAAATGGATTTATAACCATTGCAGCGGGTGTATCTAATTCAAATAAATGATCAATATTTCTATTAACATACATATCATTATCCATTAGCAAAATTTTATCATATTCTGTCAATGCGAAAATTTGTAATTTTGTAAAAATATCTACAAATCGTTCCTGTTTTATTACACCATTTTTGAGTGTTATATATTCTATTTTTTTTACCTTTGTAAAATATTTTTTTAATATATCTATTTGTCCTTTTGGTACGTCGTCCGTGTATAATAATACCGTATCATATTTGGGTTTGGTATTCATTAACGAAACTATGAATATTAATTGTCCTATAAAATAAATACTATTACCATAAAGCAAACTTACATATGCATTCATTATAATATATTCAATTAAAATAAAATACTATAAAGATATTAATATATTATTACACAATGATTGTGTTCACCCCAATTTATATTTTAAAATTTTTATCTAATTATAATGAAAATGATTCGTCTTTATCAAAATTTATTGAAAAGTACGAGGAAATTATTAAAATTGATAAAAAAAAACCATTATTTAGTTTAACTGAAAGATATAGTACATTTCCAAAACAACAATTCGATAATAGACAATATATTAAAATGATTGAAAAAGGAAAAAATGCATGGAAACCGGATAAAAACAATAAAGATATTGAAAAAGTAATTAAGGGACTTTTAAATAAAATCTCAGACAAAAATTACAAAATATGTTGTACTACACTTGTTAGCGAATTATTAAAAAATACCTCATTTGAAATATTCGATATTATTATTGAGGAGATCATTGAAAAATGCATATATGATGTGAAATATCATAATATATTTATTGAATTATGTAGAAGTATTTGGTCTAATAAACAAATTCATTATAATTTGATTACAATTAAAGAAATAGATGGGCAATTATATTGGTCTAAAAATACAACCGTGGTTATAGAATATGGTCCTTTTGCAAATAAATCAGACCTCAACGATGATATCATGGAAAATATATTTTTTAAAAGTTTATTATTAGAAAAATTTCATAATAAATTCCTTGAAAGGGAGCATGTATTTGAAACTATTGATAGCGATGGTGATGCCCAATATAAAAAAAAAAGAAAGATTCAAAGTATTATTGAATTTATTATAAAATTATATTTTAAAAAACATATTAATGATGTGCCACTTTGTTTTATTTTCGACAATTACGCAAATACTAAACTTTATAAAGAAGATATAGAATGTTTATATAATATTTCAAAAATTTTTAATAATAAATTTCCAAAATTAAAAATATATTTACGTAAGATCAATGGCAATATTAAGAATGAAAAATGGGACAGTAGAACAAATTTTTTTTTATCTGAGTTAATGCGTGTCGACCCAGTTAGTCAAAATATACATATCGGAACAAACATGCCCACGTTTGCTATGGTATCATCAATGTCGGTGTCAAACTTTAATAATGCAAATATAAATAATGAAGAATTAATTAAAAAATTCATAAATAAAAATATCACAATGAATAATATTTGCGATTTATTAAAACAACCTGGTAATGTATGTGAAACAGTAATATATTGTTATTTTGATGATAATAAAAATCTCGATAAATATATTAATTTAATTACAACAATGTATAAAAAGAAATATATATATCGAAAAGAAATAATTAATAGTTTTTACAGTATTTTAAAAAATTATAATGATAATATAATTAATTATCCAAAAATTTATTTATATTTTTCTGAATTAGTAAATGGTATTTCCAATAAATTAAATATTACATTTTGTAATAATAAGATGGTATCAAATATTAAAGACAATATTTCAGATTTTAAAAAAAGAGCAAAATTATCTGTTAGTATTTTAAATCATTGTGATAGAATAACTGATAGTGCTTTTCAAAAATTATTACAGTGTGTCAACAATGCGTCAACAGCATGTCAACAGTGTGTCAACAATACATCAACAGCATGTCAACAGTGTGTCAACAATACATCAACAGCATGTCAACAGTGTGTCAACAATGCGTCAACAGCATGTCAACAGTGTGTCAATGAATGCAAACCAAATACATAATTCAATTACTAAAAAAAAAATTATAAATTGTTTTTGAATCATATTTCAATAATATGAGATAATTTAAAAGATTTTTAAGTTTTTCTGAGGGGGTTATTATTTCTTTGATTTTTTTTAATAAATAAAATGAATTTTGTTTTTTAATATCTGATAAATCTATAAATATATTACAAATAAGAATAAAAATGCTATATAAAGGAACACAATCCAAATAGCATCTTCTTGTGGGCCATACATAATAATTATTATAAGAATAAAACATATCCCCCTTATTAAATTCTTTGATTAATCCAAAATCGATAATTTTAATATTATTATCATCGTCCATCATTAAATTTGATAACTTAATATCTAAATTTATGCAATTTATATTGTCTTCTAAAAATATCTCAATTTCTAATAATTGTTTAATTAAATTAAATACCTTATCACTTATTGTTTTCCCATTCATTGCTAAAATATCTAATTTATTATAAAAATTAAGTATTAAAAATTTATTATTATTTGTAAAAATATCGAATAATTCATGTATATTGCCGTATGCGACTGGATAGCCGAATTTAATATTTATTTCATATTGTAATAATCTATCTAAAAAATGTTTATAAAAATTATATTCCAATCTATGATTATTTTTTAATATTTTAATTACATGCTGACTGGTATCAAACTTATATATTTTTCCAGATGATCCCTCCCCAATTGATTTTATATTTTTTTCTTTATTAAAATCTATATCTGTTATATTATATTCGATAGAAAGCATACAGATAATATATAAGGATAAAAAAATGATTTATTATGTATTAAAACAATTAATCATAATCTAAAATGGAACAACACAATGAAATTATACAAGAGTATTCATCAAAATACTCATTTAAACTAGATAATTGGCAGTTAAAAGCAGCTGAAAAAATTATCACAAGTCAGGAAAATGTATTAGTTTGTGCACCAACCGCTTCTGGTAAAACTATTGTTGCAGAGGCTGCAATATTTGACGCTTTATATAAGGGAAAAAAAGTATTATATACTGCTCCTGTTAAAGCAATCTCTAACCAACTCTTTAATGAGTTTAAAACAAAATTTAAAGAACATACCATTGGAATTTTAACAGGTGATAATAAATTCAATCCATCAGCACAAATAGTATTGCTTACTACTGAAATTTTAAGAAACTTATTATATCAACCTGATAATGAAAATATTGATATTTATGAAGATGTCGCCGATATTATATTTGATGAAGTGCATTATATAGCAGATGAAGATAGAGGAGGAGTATGGGAAGAATGTTTTATCCTTTTGCCCAATCACATCAATTTAGTTATGCTGTCGGCTACATTAGAAAATCCATCTAAATTTCAAATATGGTTAAATAATATTAAAGAAAAAAAAACACATCTTTTTACTCTTGATAAAAGAGTTGTGCCTTTGAGACATACTATGTTAATATTTGGTTCATGTAAAAAAGATTGTGATTCTTCTTTAAAAAAATTAATGAATAAATATGATGGAAAACTTCATACAATTTTGGATGAAGACAAACAATTTAATGAAAATACTTTAAACAATTGTATTAGACTTAAAAAAAAATTTCAAAAAATAACCGGTAAAAGAAGTGGAAACCCTGTTGGAATCATCAATAAATCAATTGAACTACTTCAAAAAAGAGAATTATTCCCTGCTTTGTATTTTAGTTTTTCACGAAAACAATGTGATAAATTTGCTAGTAAGGTTAATATTATTCTTAATTCTCCACTTGAACAAAATTTAGTTGAAAAATTTGTTTATAGTAGATTACGACTTTTAGAAAATAATTACCAAAATATTGAACAATTTCAAATCTATTATCCGTTATGGATTAAGGGAATTGCTGTTCATCATTCTGGTCTTTTACCTATTTTTAAAGAAATGGTCGAATTATTATGCGGGCATAAAAATAATGAGGGTAACCCTCAACCACTTATTAAAGCACTATTTGCAACTGAAACTGTTGCTATAGGAATTAATCTTCCTTTCAAAACAATTCTTATTACAGATTTGATGAAATTTGATAATCATGGTAAAAGATATTTAAAAGCACATGAATATATTCAAATTTGTGGAAGAGGAGGTAGAAGGGGATTTGATAATTATGGGTTAATCATTCAATTAATTAATCTATTTAGAATTCCCGAACATCATGATATGAAGGGAATTATGCTTGGAAGAAAACAAAAGATCGAATCTAAATTTGATCTTAAATTTCAACTTATTTTGAAAATATTATGCTCAAAAATATCAAATATTAGAGAAATATTGTCCAAATCTTTATTGAACAAAGAATTTGTTGGATATATTAATGATATTAAAACAAAATTAGATGAATTAGATTTTAATTTTCATGATGTAAATAAGGAAATATTTTTAGAAATGTTTTATTTGGAAGATGATTTATATAATTCTGATATTCCATATGGATATAGACAACGAAAAATTGTCGATAATAAAATTGATATTTTAAAAAAGAAACTCCCGCAAGCAGAAATCAATTTCTATGAAAAAAATAAAAAGAAATTCAAAATAAAATTAAATTTAGATAACGACCTTCAATTTTACCAAACTGTTATATCAGTTGAATTAAATAAAATATTATCATTTTTGAAAGAGATGGATTATATTACATCTGATAATATAAATGACTTAAATACAAGCCATCTAACCAAAAAAGGAATTATCGCAAGTTATATAAGTGACTGCAATGAAATCTTAATGAGTGAATTATTAATAGATGGTCATTTTGATGAACTAACATCAGAAGACATTGCAGTTTTACTGACATTATTTATTGAAAAAAATGATAGCGACATTATTAGTACACATTATACTAATTTTATTGATGTATTTAAAAAATTAGCAATTGATATGGAAAACGAGTTTTCTAAGAGAAAAATTTATTCAAAATATTGTTGGTCGATAAATTGTGAATTATTGGATGTTACTTATGATTGGGTTAATGGTAAATCATTTAGCGAATTGAATTTGCCATCTTTTGAAGGAAACTTTGTCAATGATATGATTAAAATTACATCTATTAGTAGGATTTTAGAAAAAGTCGCTCTCATTTTAGGTAAAAATCAATTGGCAATTAAAGCATCGAAAGTTGAATCATTGGTTCTCAAGGGAGTTGTTTCTGTTGATAGTCTTTATATTCGGTAAGTTATAGTTGAACACACAATTGAACACACAATTCGTATTATTTTATAGTATTACGAATTATTATAAGTAACATTTTTATTTTACACCTTTACTGATTTAAAACGCTGACTTAGTCAGCAAAAAAAATCAATTAAGGTTTGAGGTATTATCCTCTATTAAAAACAACTGATGAACCCCGTTTTACCTCTTCAAAAGAAAAGTCAGGGTTTGAAGTTCTACAAAATTGTTTTGGTCGCATTTTTGATTGTATCCAACTTTTGGATATATGTAGAATATTCATACAGGCGTTCATATCTCGGTTCATAAATGTAGTATTTTTGCTTTCTGAGCCACTACTTTTACAACCACGACATACTAATACCCTATGAAGATTATTGTTATTAATTTTAGCATTCTCTAAAATTGAATAACAACGACTACATAATTTAGATGTTCTAAATTCATCAACCAACACGACATTAAATTTCTTTTGGGATAATGCAAGTTCTCATAGAAATAAAAATGTGAAAGATGTAATACAATAAGATAATAAATTATTATATGCCGTCCCATATCAACATTTCACAAATGTTATTGAAGGATATTTTAGTGTATTGAAGAGTAAATTACGAAAACAAAATGATATTGGATTAGAAAAACTCAAACAAAATATTAGAAAACTAATAAAAGAAATTCCAAAAACAACATATAAAAAACTTTTTCAAGGAAGTTATAACAGAACCAAGAAATATAAACCGAAGAAATCAAGAGCAAAAACTTTGAAAATCTATAAATAAGTCGGCGTTTTAAATCAGTAAAGGTGTAATAAAAACTACCACTCATTATTATTTATAATTGGTTATATATGCAAACAAGATGATTTCTATAATGAACACAATTTGTGTTGCTTTCATGTGTGCATTTGTGTGCATATGTCTAAATGAGACACGAGACAACTATAATGATGCTGTCCGACGCAATATCGTGCCTCTTGTTGTCGAGGTGTTCGACTATACTTCGTTCAACTGCCCAATGATGCCCGAAGACCCGCTCACCATTCCAGAAATACAACGGGGATGCGCAAAAGTATGCCTATTGGCAGAAAAAGCGATGGGAGAACGATCGGCCATCAGAGCAGAAAACAGGCGTATCTTCTGGAGCTCTGGGTTAATTGCGAGGGGGTTTGACTACTCGCGCCAATTCATCTTTGGAAAGCCGCGTTTTCGCCAAAAGGGATGCTCTGCTCTTCTGTGGGGTGCGTCACGAACCAACAAAGGTGTGTCGGATATGCTCGGTATTTTGCTAAACATTTGTTTCGGATACATCTTTGTTGCGATAGTATTCGTGATCACAAGACTTATATGGAGTATGTAATCGACGACGACACCTAGATATTATAAAAAATGATACTCAAAATATCTGAATATCTGAATGTTGATATTATTATCATGTCGAACAATAAACAAACTACTGAAGATTGCGCTTCGGCGCACATGAAATTAGGTGAGATATTAGATAGGAAGAAGATTCTCAGGCGCAAAAAAGAGATTCTCGAGTGCGAAATAGATATTCTCAGGCGCAAAAAAGAGATTCTCGAGTGCGAAATAGATATTCTCGAGTGCGAGAAGTCGCTCTTTCGTTCGAGGAAGTCCGCGGTGAAGTCAAGGAACCCCAGTACGGAGTCCAAGGCGGAGCCAAGGAAGCCCAGTGAGGAGTCCAAGGCGGAGCCAAGGAAGCCCAGTGCGAAGTCCACGGTGAAGTCCACGGTGAAGTCAAGGAAGCCCAGTGAGGAGCCAAGGAAGCCCAGTGCGAAGTCCACGGTGAAGTCCACGGTGAAGTCAAGGAAGCCCAGTGAGGAGTCCAAGGCGGAGCCAAGGAACCCCAGTGAGGAGTCCACGGCGAAGTCAAGGAACCCCAGTGAGGAGTCCAAGGCGGAGCCAAGGAAGCCCAGTGCGAAGTCCACGGTGAAGTCAAGGAAGCCCAGTGAGGAGTCCACGGTGAAGTCAAGGAAGCCCAGTGCGAAGTCCACGGTGAAGTCAAGGAAGCCCAGTGAGGAGTCCAAGGCGGAGCCAAGGAAGCCCAGTGCGAAGTCCACGGTGAAGTCCACGGTGAAGTCAAGGAACTCCAGTGCGGAGTCCAAGGCAGAGCCCAAGGAGGAGTGGATCAAAGTGAAAAAACGCAATAAGGAAAAGCACAGTAAGGAAATCGACTTGCTGTCCGGAGTAGACGACGGCACGGGGCTGACCCTGCGGAAGAAAATCTGTGTCTTGGTCATACTTGTTGCGCTTCAGACGCGCAATCGATGGAAGGACATGGGAAAACGCCACGCTATTTCGATGGAAAAACTCGTCAAGGTTTTTCAAAAGCAGTTAACAGTGCATCTCAGAAATAACCTAGATGATGTGGCGAAGATATGCAACACGGTCACAGGCACGACCATCTCATCGGTTTTGACCTATGTGCAGAATTCCGGCGGGATCACGGGATTCACCTTCCACAACGCGAAGACCGACAAGAATCACCCTTACAAGTCGATGCCCTCGCTTCTTTATGGACTGGAACTCCCTTGCGGTGTGATGAAGACTATCAATGCCAGATGCGGTGTCAAAATGAGCTTCGTTGAGGATGTTCTTAAAGAAGTTAATGCGCTCTACGGACAACGGGTAGCAGATGTTAAAGACTGCAAAGTCACAGAACCATGTGAATCCAATACAGCAAAGCAGTGCTGTCGGACACAGAACGTACCCACATGGGCAGAGATTGCTGAGAGTTCCAACGCTAAAGTCAAGGAAACCGAGGCGACCGAGGCGACCAGGGTGTTGGTGGTGCCCAGGGACGACAGTTACAGCTGTTGTTACAACAGTGACGGTGACGGTGACGGTGACGGTGACAGTGGTTACGACAGTGACGGTGACGGTGACAGTGGTTACGACAGTAGTTACTACAGTGGTGGTGGTTACAATCGTAACAGTGGTTACAACAGTTACAGTGACGGTGAGTGCAACCCAAACGAATGGTAGGGCCGATGATGGCTTGTTATAATTTTTTAACTACTAAATGACTTTGTAGTACTTTAATGCTTTTTTGGCGGCTTCTTGTTGTGCCTCTTTGCGTGATCTTGCAACGCCTTTTCCAACTATTTTATTGGTTGCCCCAACATCTCTAATAATTTCGGTGTAGGTTCTTTCTTTTCCTTCTGTGTCTATTTTTGCATTGATGTACTTAGGGTTTTCTCCATTGAATTGTTGGTGACAATATCTCATTAACCTGTCCTTGTAATTATCATCTTTCTGAATTAACTCAACAAAATCAATTACTCTTTCATAAATTTTTACTATAAATTCGTGACAAACACTGTAACCTTCTGTATGATTATTTCCTAAATCCAATGACATTGCTCCAATAAATGCTTCGAAAATATCTTCTAAAATTTTGGGATTTTCTCGTCCATTCCCCTGTTCATCCATATATTTAGAAATCATTATATACTTTTGAAATTTTAAATATCTGGAAAATCTTGCCAAACCCTCCGTTCTTACCAACTTGCTCCTTGTTTTTGTTAGAAAGCCCTCATTCTGCTCGGGATATCTATTAAACAAATACTGTGCGGTAATAGATTGGATTATCCCATCTCCAAGCCATTCCAAACTTTCACATGACTTATCCTGTAACGGAATATACTCAAACCCATCAACTGGTACCGAAAAATCTTCATTTTTAAATCTCTTTTTGCGATATACACAATAAGATTTATGAACAAATGCTCTTTGCCATATACCCAAGTTATTGACAGCGGCTCTTATTCCGAATCGTTTAAGAATTTTATTAATAAAATCTTTATTAATAAGTCTGTTCTTTTTATTATGTACATTATGCATCTCGATCTCCTCGTCGCCGTTTGAATTATTTTCTAAACACGTCCTCATGATATTTAGTATTATTATAATTCCTTTAAATATTATTTTTCAATCTTTATTTTTAATGCAATTTATCACAAAAATAAGAATCTTTTCATGTAATATAAATTATATAATCCTACAAAATATTTCAAAAAAATCATTTTAGACAACATAAATATCTTTGCTTCAATATCTCTTTTACAAATATATAGCTCGTTTTTTCTATCCATCAAAATATTTAAGCATTTAATTTGCAAAATCATTTGAATTTAGTGGAATTGAAACATCATTAACTCGTGTCTGTAAATTTATCTGGTTTGTATTATACACTGCATACTCTGAGCCAATTCCATCAAATGCTGTTACTCCTCCAATAAAATCACCACCATTCTGCACTTGTTCGTCCTTATATTTCCAATTTACATTAGACATTGTACATCCATTATCTTTATCATCAATATAACAATGTGTTTTGGATATAGAATCTTGTTCGATTGGTTCTTTCTTTTTTTTATTACTATCTCCTAGATTTTTTGCTACAATAGAATCATAATTTGTTTGAAAATACTTGCTAATATCAGTTGTATCTGTACCAAAATTTGGTGTACTCTCGGATTCTTCATAAAAATTATTGGGTTTCACTTTCATTAATTTATTGCTTGCCTTATCGTCTTCTGTTTCCATAAATTGAAGATAATCATCATTATTATTCGCATGTAAATCAAACCCATTTTCCTCATCCATCAAATATTTTAATCTCATGTCTTTTTCAAAGTCTTTTTCAAAGTCTTTTTCAAAGTCTTTTTCAAAGTCTTCCTGATATTCCTCCTCTGGATTATATCTTGGATCATATCCCCTAACATCGTCATCCTCGAAATTTTTAATAATAAAATGTAATATCAATATAATTATTAATGCATTTATGAGAGTTTTCATAATATATATAATACATTTATATTTATTTTTTTTTATATCACCTTATATATAAGTAAATGAGCGCGCATTCTACATCAGAATTCTTAAAATTTGCAAACACTATTACAAATACTTACGGTATTGATATGAGTACCATTCCTCAAATCATAAGTGAATTAATGGAATTTGTAGAAAAAATGCTAATTCCAGGTTCGGAAAAAAAATCAATCGTATCTAATTTTATTAAAAAAGCTATTTCTGGATCCAACTTGGATGATGGCCTTAAAAAAGATCTTTTATTACTGGTGGATAATACAATCGAAACAATTATTTCTGCTTCCAAATTAAATATTGTATCCAAGAAAAATAATAATGTTAAATTAAATATTGCGGACATAACCAATATTGTTTACAATCGAACAAAAGCACTCATTGATGAAAATGGTGACGCTAGCCAAAATGTAGGATTAATAGCATTAACTCTTATTAATTTTGTTGAAGAATATAAATATATATCGGGTGCACAAAAAAAACAAATTGTTATAGTTGTTATCAAACGACTTGCAGCAGATACAGATAATAGACAACTTGATTTATTAGCAACATATTCTGGAGCATTTATTGATACTCTTGTTGCTGCCTATAAAAATAAAGCTATCATCAATGATGCACTCAAAACATATTGTAAATGTTTGCCGTGCTATTGATTATTTTATTACAAATAAATAAAAAAATGCTATTTAAAATAATATTAATTATATAAAATAATATTATGGATTCCATACAACAAAGAACAAAAATTGTAAACCAATTTAATAAACTTATTAACAATGGAGATATTGCTAAAAAAATTGAAGAAAGCATATATAATCATGTTGTAAATATTTGCACCAATAAAAAAATCAAAATTTGTTTTAATAATAAATATTTTAACCGATATTATATCAATAAATGTATTTCGCTTTATGATAATATTAATCCTAATTCATATATTAAAAATATTACACTTATTAAAAAAATTAATAATAACGAAATTAATATTTCTACCATTGCAGATTGCTCACCACAACAATTATTTCCAGAACACTGGGATGCTCTTATTGAAAAGAAAAATACACAAGATGAAATTCTTTATTCAAAGAAAACTATTCCTATTACAGATAGATTTAAATGTCATAAATGCAAACACAATGAATGTAGTTATTACCAACTTCAAACCAGATCAATTGATGAACCAATGACAACATTTATTACATGTATTAATTGCAATCATTTCTGGAAAAACTAAGGCTTTTTTGATTGAATGCGATAATCCATGCTATTGTCATTGATGTTATCAATCTTATTCCCGTTATTTTTATTGTTTATGCTATTATTTATCAATGATCCAGTTTTTTTTTTTGCAGCATTAGATTGTCCAGCAATTGATTGTCCAGCAATTGATTGTGTTAATTTTAAGCCGACATCTAACATAACATCTCGAACAATACCAGTATCAGTTATTTTATGTATTTCGTCATTATCTTTGATAGAATCATTGTTAGTAGGTTTTTCATCTGACACTTCATCATCTGATACTTCATCATCCGATACTTCATCATCTGGTACTTTTTCATCTGGTACTTTTTCATCTGACACTTCATCATCTGACACTTTTTCATCTGACACTTCATCATCTGGCGCATCGCTATCTGAGACTTCATCGCTATCTGAGACTTCTGACACCTCATCATCTGATATTTCATCATATGTTTCATCTGACGATATATCATTAGAATTTGTGTTTGCCATCAAATTATTTATCATTTTAATATAAGTGTGATTCAATCCTTCATCTGATTTCTTTTTTTTTTGAAAAAATTGTTTGAAAAATGCTTCAACTGTTAAATCTTCATTATAAATATTATTTCTACTGACACTCATTTGAATATTTGATAAATCATTTTTTTTTTGTAATCCCAATTTGGGTTTAATAAATGTCGTTATCTTTTTGTCATTGACGACTATTTTTAAAAAATACTGCTCTTTTATTGTATAATTAAAAGCAATATGTAATACATTGTTTGTATTTTCATAATCATCCAATGTAGCCGACAAAGACAACCCTTGATCTCCATATAATTCATAATAAATTGTTGAATATACTTCATGATTATAAAGCGGATAAGTTACACAACATAAATTCTCGAAATAATTTATTTTTAATTTGTTTTCTGTTTGCATTATTAACTATTAATATTTGGATAGTTTTAAGTATTTTTTTTTATTTTAGTCATTTATAATTAAATTTAAATTTTTAATAAATGATTTATCCTTTCTGATGTCATTTATAAAATTATGCAATATCTCTTTTTTAACTTCATTATTGTTTTCAAATGTTTGATTTATTTTTTTTATCAATGTCATTAATTTTTTCACAACATATTTAACATCTTGGCATTTTAATTCCTTTTTTAACTCTTTTCTTTCCTTCTCTATTTTTTCAATATTATTTAATAATTTATTAAATTCCTTTGATATTTCCTTATCATTTCTGTTTTTTGTGTTATTTGTATTTCTTGTATTTTTTTCTATTTTTTCTAAATCTTTTATAATATTAATATTGCTTATTGTTGAATTATTTTTATAATTATTATTTCCATGCTTTTCTAAAATATCATTCAATCTATCAAATTTATTTCTATTTCTTAATTTATGATTATTTCCATTCTGTCGTCCACTTTGTCGTCCACTTTGTCGTCCATTCTGTCGTCCACTTTGTCGTCCATTCTGTCGTCCATTCTGTCGTCCATTCTGTCGTCCACTTTGTCGTCCACTTTGTCGTCCATTCTGTCGTCCACTTTGTCGTCCATTCTGTCGTCCATTCTGTCGTCCATTCTGTCGTCCATTCTGTTGCTGATAGTTATTTTCCAACTTTTCAATTTTAAAATCAGAAATATTTGAATCGTTATTATTTGTTGCAAGCAAATTCTGTCCTATATGGATCGTTTTAATATTATTTTTATTATTTTTATTATTTTTATTTCCTGTAAACCAAAATATATTATTCTTATTATCCATTATATTATAAGTAAATATTTTTATAATCCAATAAAAAATACCGAGTTAAATTTATAAAAATATATTATTGACCTAATTTAATGAAATTAATATATCTGAGTGGAATTATTTTGACTATTTATTATCTTTATAAAAATTATTTTAAAAAAATCTATATTTGGAAAAAATATAATGGATTTATAAATAATCTATTAGATAATAAAACTTTAACTATGATGCTTAAAAATGATCTAAAAATCAGAAAAGAACCATATCAAATAACTTCTATTTATGACATTAATAAAATTACAGAATTTTTAAATAATCACTTCTCTACTCAACAATTCTTTACCGATAAACAAATAGAATGGATTCTTAATTCTCCCCATAAACAAATAAACTCAATCAATCATGTTAATCGAATTAAATGGAATATTGGACTTAAAAAATTTAATAAACTAATTGGAATAACGTGTATAAGACCAATTATAACTAATATGAATAATAAAATTATGAAAACATTTTGGTGTGATTATGTTTGTATTCATAAAAACTTTAGAAAAAGAGGTATTGGTATGGAAATGGAAATGAGAGGACTTCATGAAATTGCAAAAAGCAACTTTGATAATATGCTATACGTTATTGATAATAAAAAAGTATTTCATAGTCATTTATGTGAAATAAAATTTTATATATGTGATCTAAAAAAATATAATTTTAAAAATAATAAAAATAATATTCATCTTATGAAACCATCTGATATTGACAATTGTTATAACTTATATAGACGATTGATTATTGATAAAAAAATATATCAATTATTTTCAAAACAAGAATTTATCTATTATTTTAAACCTGATAAAGATTATCTATATTCTTTTATTTCAAATAAAACAATCTGTTTGATAAGTTTATATTATTTTAAATATGAAAAATATTTATGTAGTATTCCATCAATATCAATATTTTTAACATCAGGTAATATTAAAATAGAACTTCTCAAAATTTTTTCACTTTTGAAAAAATTAAAATTTAATAACGTTATAATTAATAATACAATTGACTTACCCAAACTAAAACATATGAAATATGAAGGAAAATCTTATCTATATGGATTTAATTATTTTGATAAAATTGATTCTACTGAATTTGGTATTCCTATTTTTTAATAATTTAAAACATTGTTGTACTGTTTGGTATGAATCCATTCATATTATCTATCTTGACTGGCCTATATGATAATACCTTATTTTGCTTAATTATTGATAATTTCTTTGTTGGAAAATACCTCTGTTTTGCAGGTTTTAATATCAATGTCTCTTTCTTATTTATAAAATATTTAATACTATTATTCGTATGATTGCTTGTTAAACCTTTATAAACTTTTGCATCCAAAAAACAAAATTGTATTCCAAAACTATTTGCATTTAATACATTTACATCTGGATTGCCACTTGGTATTGTTGCCGTTATAAATATTTGATTATCATGTATAAATTTTTGAGTATCTATTATATCGTGCTCTATTCCATTTTCTTGTTCCATTTTTGTGTAATTTATTTTTTTTATTAATTGATAATTATCTGCAATAACGCCGTTTGTGATACTATTTAAATTTATATTTACAGTTGGATATGTATTTAATACTATTATATACTTTCCTAATGTGCTCTTAATTGGTATATTTGGTAATGTAAATTTACCACCATATCCATTAAATCCCTGTTGAATAAATAATAATTTATTTCCAAAATATTTATTTATACTATCATATAATTGTTGGTGGTATGGATTAGAATCTCCATACGACAATTCAAAAAACAATATTATTGGTAAATCGTTATTATATAATGTAGTTTTAATCTTTTGAAAACATTTTCCAATATCCAATGAATTGCCTATTGTTATTTTATTATCCGTTTCTTTAATCTCTAATCCAATTGCCCTAAATCCCATTTGCAAATTGTTTTCAAATGTCATTAAACTTTCGAACTCCTTTGTTCCATTCAATGATACATATGGGCGATACACACTTGGCCAATAAAAATCCCTCACATATAAATCAATATTTTCATTTGTATTTGGATTAATATCTGATAATTTAGGTTTTGTTTGTGTAATTTTTGGCTGATGACTACATGTTAATTTTAATATACTTACATCTTTCTCTAAATCATCATAGTTTGTTTTCCACAATACATAATTTAATATAATTTTGATAATTATTAATACCAATATAAATATCAATGCATAACTTATAATTTCACTAAATATAAGAGGTTTAAGTCTAAGAATATATATTCCGCCACATATTATTATCGATGTATTTATTATCAAATTACATATTTTTGTCTTTGCTGTTATATTTTTATGTGCATCCACTAATTTTGTATCAAATTCGCTATATAATTTATTATAATCATTCATATATAAATTATTCCTATTTTATTCTGACGGCATCATAATCAAATAAATATTCCATATTTAATTCTTTATCCTGATTTTTTTCTACCTTTTTTTTAATTGCAATTATTTTTTCGTCTATTGTTTTATTTGGATCATCTACAATATCTGTTTTTTTATACAGATCTATTTCTTCTGGTTCATAATTTGCATTTATATATTCAACTATTTCTCCATAAAATATATTTGAATTACAACATACTTGTAAGCGTTTACTAAATTTTTTAATTACGGGACTTATTTCTTCTGAATAAATTAAATAAAATGCCCGTAATAATAGATTTTTTCTCCTCTTTATTAAACTTTTATTTAAATTATACATATAGCAATTATACATATTCTCTACCAATGGAAAAATTTTTGTATTTTCACCCTTTTTTGATTCAGATATTATAATTTCCCATAAAATCCATACAAAACTCGTTGGACATATATTTTTAGACAATAATCTATGTTGATTTGCAAATTTAACATTCATATTATTATATTCTTGTTCTTTCTTTTCCAACCAACTATACCAAAAAACTATTTTACTAAATAAATGTTCCCTCTTATATAAAATATTTAATATTTCATTACATGCCAATACTGTTTCTTTCATATCTTCATTTTGTCTAAATGTTAATATGAAATTTAAATCCTTGGATGTAATTGTGTATTCATTTGAATTTTTAATTTTAATGATAGATACCATATTTTTATCTGTTGTTGTTACAATATATGTTAAATCAACTACTAAATTTCTTGCCTCTTGGTTATTCCTATTTTCTAAATTTTTCTTAAATCCATCATTTATTATTTCAATCTTCTTTAAATATTTATCTATCATATAAAACATCAACGGTGATTTTACTATATTTGATGATATTTCTATTACAATATTAAACACATTTTTTAAATAACCAGATGAATGCAATTCAATACCCCATCTTATCGCATCATTAACTTTGTTGCTTTTTATACACTCCTTATATTTATTTATAACATGTATTTTTTTAAATCCTGTTATTGTTTTTTTTCCAAGTCTCTTCCTATATAAAATTATTGTTTCTCTTGGAACATTCATATATTTATAATAATCATAATTTTTTATATATGATTTTAATATATGAACTGTTCGCCCAATAATAATAAAAAAAATAGTTATACTTGTTTCAGTAGAAAATCTCTTATCAAAATTGCAAATGCATACAATGTAAAAAATAAAAAAAATAAAATCAAACTTGTTAAAAATAATAAAAATCTTTGGAATAATATTAGATTTAAATTAAATAAAAAATGCAATAAAGAATGGTGTTGGATAGACCAAGATTTTATCAAAAAAATAAATGATAAGGAAATTCAAGAACATACTTTTATTCCTAAAGCACCAAAATCCTGGAAAAGTAATAAGTATGAGTGGCTATCAACAACTGATATTAATGAAGTTATGAAACAATATGAGCAAAAATATTCAGATTTTTTATTTGTAGGACCTGTACCACTCGATTGTTATGCAGGAAGCAAACTAAGTTGCGAATTAACAAATATTAATGTCAAAAAAATATTTAAATCTGGAATTAATAAATTGGGTATTATTTATAATTTAGATTATTCCTATATGCCCGGTTCACATTGGGTTGCACTTTTTATTAATAAAGATCATAAAACTATTACATTTTTTGATTCTGTTGGAACAAACCCGCCCGATGAAATCGTCAAACTAATGAATTTCTTTAAAAGCGAATTTAAAAAAATGAATATGAATTTTAGATTAGGTCACAGCAAAAAACAACACCAATATGGTAATACCGAATGTGGTGTTTATTCAATGAATTATATTATCGAAAGTTTAAAAGGAAAAAAACTTTATCAAATTAATAAAAAAAGAATCCCCGATAAAGTTATGAATGATATGAGAACACATCTTTATCGTTTTGATTAAATAAATTCTTTCCAAAAGTATTTTGTAAAATGAACACTCATAATTTATTTTTATAAATTTATATATGGCTAGCAACACCATTCTAAATATCTTTGTTTTACATATAATAATATTATTATATCTTTAAGTCATTTTTGTCCCATTTTAAAATTTCATTGGTGTAAATATTGTTGTATTTTTCGTTTAATATATTAAACAATATTCGTATTCTGTGCACATTGTTGTGAATTGAAAAAATTAACGATTGAATATTGATTTATTCTTTCTTCTGATTTCCTTATTCATTTTATTTATGTATTTATTTTCCTCCTTGATTTTTGTATTTAAATCACTTACATCTTCAAACTTTTTATAATAGTTATTTCTTATATTATCCTCAGATGAATCTGCGGCTTTATCTACTATAATTCCATCTTTATCTTTGCAATATCTACATTGCTTATCAAAAGCACAACATTTTGGATTTGGATAAAAAGGATCATAACATGTTCCTTTATAATCACATCGCCCCCTTAAACATCCCTTTGGACAACGTTTTTCTAAATTTTCTTCACCCTTTTCATGATTTGACTGAATATCTCTATATCTTTGATTTAACTCAGAATCCATGTACTTATAAGAAATTAAAATAACAAAAATAATTAAAATAACAAACGCTATTATCAATAATACATTTGATATTGCTATATCACCCATTATATAATAACAAAATATTAAAATTTACACCTAAAACACATTCAGAACCACATCATCTGCTCTTGTTTATAAGGTATAAAATCGTTCATAAATCTATCTTCTTATAATCGATTTAACATTGCAATAACATAGTGATAGCGTTTATAAAATCTCCTCCGTCTTCTTTTATTATTTCATTATAAAAACAAAAAATATATTTATATATTTATCGCTTATACTTCTTAATCTAAATATAAAACTATGATAAAAATATTTGCCTTTTTATAAAATCTATTTGGTATCAATAATTTTTGGTCCGGTATTACTATATTAGTTATTAAAGTGACATGTATTATTTGTTCTACAATAACCTGTTATACCAGGACAATAATTATTACACGTATCGTCGCTTGAACATTCAACTGTTGCAGAATCTATGCATGTTTTTTTACATTTATTAGAGGGGTCTGTACAATTCATTGGAAATTTTGGTGATAATTTTGCTTTATATTTAGATGTTGAAAAATCACCACCCTTCATCCATTTTTTAGGTATAAATACGGGTGCATATATCCCAACATATTTTGTCTTAAATATTGTTGCATATTTATACATGAACTGTTCAAAATTATCCCAATTCCAATAACTAAATCCATCAAATGTTCCACAAACTTTATCTGCTGTTGTTGGTAGAGTATCTGTTCCCCAATAAGCAAGACCCGCACAAAACATATCATTCTCTCCATTAGTTTGTTGATATAATGCTTCTATTGAAAATAATGGTACTGTGATATTTGTTTTATCTTCGTATATTTTAGTTAAATCTCCGCCTGAATATTTTTGTTTACTTGAATTTATTAAATATTGTATATAAGCATCTTCCTTATTTGTAAATGCATTATGAGATGTTAAACTCTTGCATACAGGTGTATAATTATTATATTGTGATGAATTTCCTAAACAAGGCCATGACTGATTTATATTCCAATATACTTCTCCTAAACCAATATCATTTGGATTATTATTTGTAAATTTTGCACCAACTCCCTTAGACGACATTATTATAAATGTTGTTGGCAAAGTCTCGCCATTTTTATTATATCCACTTGAAAATTCACTTCTGACTTTATCAATATCTCCACATTGACAAGCTTCTCCATCAAAAACAATATGTTGTATCCCTTTACTTCCATATATTCTTGAATTTTTATTTACTCTTCCTATATAATCTCCGATATAAGACCATGATGATTCACCGCTTGGTCCCCATCCGCTATCATGATAATTTGCATACACTGTTACACCAGGTTTTATATTATTGCTTTCACATAATTTAATAAAATTATCATATAGCCATTTTGGATCACTAAACCATCTATATTGAGGTTTTCCAGATATTGCTGGATGAATATATAATGAATATATATCAATTTTATGATATTTACAAAAATTTTCAATTATATCTAATACAAATATTGTAAATACTGTTTCGTCATTTGTTACAAGGGCATCTCCTGGTGTTGAATAATCAGTTAATATAGTTTCTAATCCAACTGGTTTTGAAATTTTATGTGTCGGATTATTATTTATTCCTCTTATACAATTTCCAGGTTCATTGCAGGGGCAGTCAACACAATTTTGTTTACTACCATCAAATGTCATTCCATATGGACAAATATTATCCTGGCAAATTAACTTACTTCCATTCTGGTCAATTGTACACAACTGATTACCAATATATTGAAATTTTGTTGCTGGTTGATTATTATCTGGATACATTATCGTTTTATTTATCCAATCTTGTGTTGGCGGTGAACCGGTTATTAATGAACATGTAGTTGGGGGCTTGGGTTGTTTACAATTTTGTTGACATTCCGCTAAAGACGAATATATACCTTGGGGATTTTCTGAACAATCCCCATTTAAACATAAGTATTTTTTTGCTGGTGGTGGCTTTGTACATACTTTAATACAATCTTGAAGATTAGCATAAGTTCCATCTGCTGATAAACTACATCTATTATCTTCGCATTTAAATTTCATTAGATGACTTGGTGCTAAATTACATACTTTTTGACAATCTTCTAATGTTGTATAAGTTCCATCTGCTGA
>Ga0114934_10000535_pt1 | contig 24297 bp, 14 predicted proteins | sample 4SBtaG_2_FD_99695 | JGI IMG/M metagenome (GOLD analysis project Ga0114934, IMG submission 99695) | Deep subsurface microbial communities from Kolumbo volcano to uncover new lineages of life (NeLLi) - 4SBTROV10_white metaG | ecosystem: Environmental > Aquatic > Marine > Volcanic ...
CAAATTGAAGATATTTCAGTATATAATGAACAAGAAGGATTAGCATTAAGCAATGAAGAAATAGAGTATTTAGAAAGTGTAAATAAAAAAATTGGTAGACCATTAACCGACTCCGAAGTCTTTGGTTTTTCTCAAGTAAATTCTGAACATTGTCGTCATAAAATCTTTAATGGAACCTTTATAATTGATGGCATAGAAAAACCAACATCTCTTTTTAAACTCATTAAAGAAACCTCTAAACAGAATCCTAACGATATAGTTTCAGCTTACAAAGACAATGTAGCGTTTATTAAAGGTCCAAAAGTTGAACAGTTTGCACCTAAACGTGCTGATATTCCTGATTTTTATACCACTGACGAATTCGAATCTGTGATATCGCTAAAAGCTGAAACACATAATTTTCCAACAACAGTAGAGCCTTTCAATGGTGCCGCAACAGGTTCTGGTGGTGAAATTCGTGATAGACTTGCAGGTGGAAAAGGCTCAATCCCATTAGCAGGTACAGCAGTTTATATGACCTCATACTCTAGTTTAGAAAATAATCGTTCTTGGGAAAAAGCTATGCAAGAACGCCAATGGCTGTATCAAACACCAATGGATATTCTCATAAAAGCCTCAAATGGTGCTTCAGATTTTGGTAACAAATTTGGTCAACCTCTTATTTGTGGTTCAGTATTAACTTTTGAACACAATGAAAAAGACGTTTCGACTGCGCTCAACGTGACAGCCCGTAAACTTGGGTATGATAAAGTCATCATGCAAGCAGGAGGTATTGGTTACGGAAAAGTAAATCAAGCGTTAAAAGATATACCACAAACTGGAGATAAAATAGTACTTCTTGGTGGCGATAATTACCGAATCGGAATGGGAGGAGCTGCAGTTTCAAGTGCAGATACTGGCGAATTTTCTTCAGGTATTGAGCTAAATGCTGTGCAACGTTCTAATCCGGAAATGCAAAAACGTGCTGCAAATGCCATTCGTGGCATGGTAGAAAGTGATGATAATTTTATAGTTTCCATACACGATCATGGCGCTGGAGGACATCTCAATTGCTTATCTGAATTGGTAGAAGATACAGGTGGGAAAATTGATTTAGACAAACTTCCAATTGGTGATCCTACACTTTCAGACAAAGAAATTATTGGAAATGAATCTCAAGAACGTATGGGCTTGGTCATTTCAGAAGAACATATTGATACATTACAACGCATTGCAAAACGTGAACGCTCACCTATTTATACAGTAGGTGACGTTACAGGAGACAACCGATTTACATTCGAATCTAAAACCAAAGGCAACAAACCTATGGATTTAGCTTTAGAAGATATGTTTGGAAGTTCACCAAAAACGATAATGAACGATGTCACTATTAATAGACACTATGCAGAAATCACATACAATTCAGATGCGTTTTACGATTATCTAGACCAAGTATTACAACTGGAAGCTGTTGCCTGTAAAGATTGGCTCACCAATAAAGTAGATCGTTGCGTTGGCGGAAAAGTAGCAAAACAACAATGTGCAGGTCCTTTGCAATTACCGCTGAATAATGTTGGTGTTATGGCATTGGATTACAAAGGGAAAGAAGGCATTGCAACTTCAATTGGGCATTCACCAATTTCAGGATTGATTAGCCCTTTAGCAGGAAGTAGAAATAGTATTACAGAAGCGCTAACCAATATTATTTGGGCTCCGTTAAAGGATGGCTTACAAAGTGTATCGCTATCTGCCAACTGGATGTGGCCTTGTAAAAATGAAGGCGAAGATGCACGTTTATATGAAGCTGTACAAGCTGTTTCAGAATTTGCAAGCGATTTAGGAATTAATGTTCCTACAGGAAAGGATTCGCTTTCTATGAAACAAAAATATCCTAATGAAGAGGTCATTGCTCCTGGAACAGTAATTATTTCCGCTGCTGGAAATTGCAACGATATTTCAAAAGCTATTGAGCCTGTTTTTCAAAAGAATAAAGGAGATATTTATTATATCAACATCTCTCAAGACGAATTTAAACTTGGTGGAAGTTCATTTGCACAGGTACTTAATAAAATAGGAAAAGAAGCACCTAATGTAAAAGATGCTGCTTACGTGAAAACCGTTTTTAATACGATTCAGGATTTAATCCGAAATGAAAAAATTGTTGCAGGACACGATGTAGCTTCTGGTGGATTAATTACAACATTACTTGAAATGTGTTTTGCTGATGTTAATCTTGGAGCAGAACTCGATATAACTGCATTAAATGAAAAAGACTCATTTAAAATCTTGCTTGCAGAAAATGCTGGAATCGTTTTTCAAGCTACTGATAATTCAATTGAAACTGTTTTAAAAGATGCAAATATTCAATTTTTTAATATTGGGAAAGTCACAGAAAGTGATGTGCTTAGTGTGATTAATCAGTCTGAAGTATTTACTATGTCTGTTTCACGATTGCGTGATGTTTGGTATAAAACCTCATTCCTACTCGACCAAAAACAGACTGATAATAATTTGGCTGAAGACAGATTTAAGAATTATAAAAATCAACCCTTACAATTTACATTTCCAAAACATTTCACAGGAAAACTAGTAGACGTCATTGCGACGTCGATTGAAATGAGAGGGAAGCAATCTGTTTCTATTAATGAGATTGCAACGTCACTAAATCCTCGCAATGACAAAAAACGCCCAAAAGCAGCCATTCTTCGTGAAAAAGGAAGTAATTCTGAACGTGAAATGGCAAATGCCATGTATCTCGCTGGCTTTGATGTAAAAGATGTACATATGACAGATTTGATTTCTGGTCGTGAAACCTTAGAAGATATTCAGTTTATTGGTGCTGTTGGAGGATTTAGCAATAGCGACGTTTTAGGTTCTGCAAAAGGTTGGGCAGGCGCTTTTAAATACAATGAAAAAGCAAATACTGCACTTCAAAATTTCTTTAAACGCAAAGACACACTCTCTATAGGTATTTGCAACGGTTGCCAATTGTTTATGGAATTAGATTTGATCAATCCTGAGCATGACATTCATGGAAAATTAACGTATAACGATTCGCATAAACATGAAAGTGCATTTACTTCAGTAACTATTCAAGAGAATAACTCTGTGATGCTTTCTACTTTAACAGGAAGTACATTAGGTGTGTGGATTTCGCATGGTGAAGGAAAATTTGATTTACCATATTCTGAAGAGACGTATAACATAGTAGGAAAATATGGCTACGCTGAGTATCCTTCAAATCCAAATGGCTCTTACTTTAACACAGCAATGTTATGTGACAAAACAGGACGACATTTAGTAACGATGCCACATATTGAACGCTCTACTTTTCAATGGAATTGGGCTAATTATCCAAAAGGCAGAAAAGATGAGGTTTCGCCTTGGCTAGAAGCATTTGTGAATGCCAGAAAATGGATTGAAAGCAGATAAATAATATATCTGTTTTTTATTTGGTTAGTCTCATTCTGCTTTTACAAATCCATTTGTGAAATCCTTGTATTTTATTTACTTTGCAATATTAACAATTAGCAAAACTAATGACTGAAATAACAAGATTATTCGACTTTCCATATTATCAACTCGAAACATATAATTTAGACAAAGCTTTAACTACCAAATATAATGGTGAATGGAAATCTACCTCAACTCAAGAATATATAAATAAATCCAATGCCATAAGTAGAGCACTAATTAAACTTGGTGTTGAAAAGGATAATAAAATTGCTGTAATTTCTTCAAACAACAGAACTGAATGGAACATCATGGATATTGGTATTTTACAAATAGGCGCTCAAAATATTCCTATTTATCCAACTATTAGTGCTGACGATTACGAGTATGTTTTAAACCACAGTGAATCTTTATATTGTTTTGTTTCCGATGAAGAAGTGCTTCAAAAAGTATTAAAGATAAAAGATAAAACACAATTAAAAGAAGTCTATTCATTTGATCAAATTGAAGGCTGCAAGCATTATTCTGAATTGTTTGAATTAGGTAAAGATGAAAGTACTCAACCTGAAGTTGAATCTAGAAAAGACGCTGTAAAACCTTCAGATTTGGCAACTATAATATATACTTCTGGGACCACTGGAAGACCAAAAGGAGTCATGCTCTCCCACCATAATATTGTAAGCAATGTTTTAGCAAGTGAAAAGCGAATTCCTTTAGATTCAGGATTTGCTAGAGCCTTAAGTTTTCTTCCTGTTTGCCATATTTTTGAGCGTATGATCTTGTATTTATACCAATATAGTGGTATGGAAATTTACTATGCAGAATCAATTGAAAAAATAAGCAACAACTTAAAAGAAGTTAAACCAAATGTAATGACTGCGGTTCCTAGATTGTATGAGAAAATGTATGATGCTATTTATGCCAAAGGCAAAGAATTATCAGGAATTAAAAAAATGTTATTCTACTGGGCAATTAATGTTGGACTCCAATATGAACCTTATGAAGCTAATGGTTGGTGGTATGAAAAAAAATTAAACATTGCTCGTAAATTAATATTCTCGAAGTGGCAAATAGGTTTTGGTGGTAACTTAAAACTAATGGTTTCCGGAAGCGCTGCCTTACAAACAAGACTTACTAGAGTATTTGCTGCTGCCGGATTACCAATTATGGAAGGCTATGGCTTAACTGAAACCTCTCCAGTAGTATCTGTAAATGACCAACGCAATGGTGGGTTTAGAATTGGAACAGTAGGAAAAATTATTGATAAAGTAGAGGTTAAAATTGCCGAAGACGATGAGATCCTTGTTAAAGGCCCAAATGTAATGCTAGGCTATTATAAAGACCCAGAAAAAACTGCATCAGTAATGACTGCTGAATATTTTCATACTGGTGATAAGGGCAAAATTGATAGTGATGGCTTTTTAAGTATTACTGGACGCAAAAAAGAAATGTTTAAAACTTCAGGAGGTAAATATGTAATTCCTGCACTTTTAGAAAACGAACTCAAACAATCGCTATTTATTGAACAAATAATGGTAGTTGGAGAAGGCGAAAAAATGCCTGCAGCAATTATTCAGCCTAATTTTGAATTCATTAAAGGTTGGATTCAAAGAAATCAAAAAGATGTAAAACTGGATAATATTTCTATTGCTAACTCCTATGTTGTTATAAAACGTATTCAGAAAGAAATTGATAAATGCAATGCTAATTTTGGTAAATGGGAACAGATAAAAGTTTTTAAATTAACTCCTGAAGTTTGGAGTATTGATGCTGGACACCTTACACCTACAATGAAAATGAGAAGAGATATTATTAAAGATATTTATAAAGGTCTTTACGAAAAAATATATCGACCGTAAATTAGTTTTCTTCTTTTTGTATAAAGAATATTGAATATTTTCTTGTAAATAATTTTTTTATACTTTTATAGGAACTAACAATAAAATCAAAAACAATGAAAACAAAAAACTTTTTAATTTCTGGTCTTGCTGGCGGTATTGTAGATTTTCTTTTAGGTTGGCTATTTTATGGAATTCTTTTTAAAGATTATTTTCCTGCTCCTACCGAAGAAAGTACTCAAACTATGATTTTAATATTATTAGGATGTATTACTTTTGGCTTATTTGTAGCTTACATTTTTACTAAATGGGCACAAATTACAACTGCCGTTACTGGAGCAAAGGCAGGTGCTATTATAGGTCTTTTTTTAGCCTTATTCATGAATTTTTTCAATATGGCGATGAATACAGAAGCAACAACTCAAATGTTTGCTATGGATGTTGGAATCTCAATTGTAATGTCTGCAATTGTTGGTGCTGTTATAGGCGCTGTTAATGGTAAATTAGGATAATAATCTAGTTTACAAAACTTTTTAAACATCTCACTCTTGAGGTGTTTTTTTATTGTATTTACTATGCATGCATAATTTTTTGTTAATTACTATGCACGCATAGTATATTTTTGTATATTTGAACTCCATATTCTCAATCCTATGAAAGATAAAACAATAGACTATGTGCTTCGTACTACTTGGTTAGCAGTAAACAAAATGTATAATGAAGAAGCTTCAAAGTTTGAGAGCACAATGGCTACAGGATTTACACTTCTAAATATAGATCCTGAAGAGGGAACTCCTTCAACGGCATTGGGTCCAAAAATGGGAATGGAAGCCACAAGTTTATCACGTATATTAAAAACTATGGAAGAACGTGGTTTAATAGAACGTAAACCTAATCCTGAAGATGGTCGTGGTGTTTTAATTCATCTCACAGAGTTTGGTAAAGAAAAAAGAGAATACTCTCGTGAACGTGTGTTGACCTTTAACGAAACCATAAGAAAAAACATCTCTGAAGAAAAAATAAGTCATTTTTATGAAGTTTCAGAAATGATTAATGAATTGATTTCGAACAAAAAAATATACAATCAAAAAGAAATATCTAATTCAAAATTTGATTCAAATAGATAAACAGTCTATTAAGATATTGTTTTTTAACCTCTAAAAAATAACCTTAACAAAAAGAAACATTTTAAAATAAAATGAGTAAGCGTAGAATTAAAAAAGTAGCAATAATAGGTTCCGGAATTATGGGAAGTGGTATTGCATGTCATTTTGCCAATATTGGCGTAGATGTGTTATTACTAGACATAGTGCCTAGCGAACTTAATAAAGCCGAAAAAGCAAAAGGATTAACCCTTGAAAGCAAAGTAGTTAGAAATAGATTAGTAAACGATTCGCTTAAAGCATCTTTAAAATCTAAACCCTCTCCTATTTACAATCAAAAATTTGCAAGTAGAATTACGACTGGAAATCTAGAAGATGATATTGCGAAAGTTGCAGATGTAGATTGGATTATTGAAGTTGTTGTAGAAAGATTAGACATTAAAAAGATTGTCTTTGAAAACTTGGACAAATACAGAACACCAGGAACATTAATTACATCTAACACTTCTGGAATTCTTATAAAATTCATGAGTGAAGGACGTAGTGATGATTTTCAAAAACATTTCTGTGGCACACACTTTTTCAATCCAGCACGTTATTTAAAATTATTCGAAATCATTCCTGGTCCAAAAACTGATGCTTCAGTTTTAGAATTCATAAATGGTTATGGTGAGCAATTCCTCGGAAAAACATCTGTAATTGCAAAAGATACACCTGCATTTATAGGAAATAGAATTGGCATTTTCGGTATTCAATCATTATTCCATCAAGTAAAAGAATTAGGTCTAACTATTGAAGAAGTCGATAAATTAACAGGACCTGTTATTGGTCGTCCAAAATCTGCTACATTTAGAACTGTAGACGTTGTTGGATTAGATACTTTGGTACATGTTGCCAATGGTATATACGACAATTGTCCTAATGACGAAGCTCACGAGCTTTTTAAACTGCCAGATTTCATCAATACGATGATGGAAAATAAATGGCTAGGAAGCAAAACAGGACAAGGATTTTATAAAAAAACCGTTTCGGCTGAAGGTAAAAAAGAAATTCTATCTCTCGATTTAGATACTCTAGAATACCGCCAAAAGAAGCGCGCAAAATTTGCAACTTTAGAGCTTACCAAAACTATTGACAAAGTTATTGATCGTTTTAAAGTATTAGTAACAGGGAAAGATAAAGCTGGAGAATTTTACAGACAAAATTTTGCAGCAATGTTTCAGTACGTAACTAATAGGATTCCTGAAATTTCAGATGAGCTATACAAAATCGATGATGCTATGAAAGCTGGTTTTGGTTGGGAACATGGTCCTTTCCAAATTTGGGATGCCATAGGTGTTGAAAAAGGCATTGAAATGATGAAAGCTGAAGGTAAAGCACCAGCAGCTTGGGTAAATGGAATGCTTGCTTCAGGAAATTCATCCTTTTATACTGTAAAAGATGGAGCTACATATTATTACGATATTCCAAAGAAAACTCAAGAAAAAGTTCCAGGGCAAGATGCCTTTATTATTCTAGATAACATTAGAAAATCTAATGAAATATTTAAAAATTCAGGCGTTGTTGTTGAAGATTTAGGTGACGGCATTCTAAATGTAGAATTCCAGTCTAAAATGAATACCATTGGTGGCGACGTTCTTGCAGGATTAAATAAAGCTATTGATTTAGCTGAAAAAGATTTTGATGGATTGGTAGTTGGAAACCAAGCTGCAAACTTTTCGGTTGGTGCCAATATTGGTATGATTTTTATGATGGCTGTTGAACAGGAATACGACGAGCTTAATGGAGCAATTAAGTATTTTCAAGATACAATGATGCGTATGCGTTATTCCTCTATTCCAACAATTGCTGCTCCTCATGGAATGGCGCTTGGTGGTGGTTGTGAATTGTCTATGCATGCCGATAAAGTAATTGCTGCTGCCGAAACTTATATAGGTTTGGTAGAATTTGGTGTTGGTGTAATTCCTGGTGGTGGAGGTTCCAAAGAAATGGCATTAAGAGCATCAGATACATTTAGAAAAGATGACGTAGAACTTAATGTTTTACAAGAATACTTCCTAACTATAGGAATGGCAAAAGTTTCAACATCTGCCTACGAAGCCTTCGATTTAGGTATTCTTCAAAAAGGAAAAGATATTGTTGTAGTTAATAAGGATAGACAAATTGCAACAGCCAAAGCATATGCAAAACTGATGGCTCAACAAGGCTATACGCAACCCGTAAAACGCAAAGATGTAAAAGTACTTGGTAAGCAAGCACTTGGTATGTTTTTGGTAGGTACTGATTCTATGGAAGCCAGTAGGTTTATTAGTGAACACGACCATAAAATTGCTAATAAATTGGCTTACGTTATGGCAGGTGGCGACTTGTCTGAGCCAACTTTTGTTAGCGAACAATACTTACTAGATATAGAACGTGAAGCTTTCTTGAGTTTGTGTACAGAACGCAAAACTTTAGAACGCATACAGCACATGTTAAAAACGGGAAAACCACTTAGAAATTAGATGAGTTAGAATTTTAGATAGTTATATATCTAAAATGTCTGAAAATCTAATAATCAAAAAATCTAAACAAATGAAACAAGCATATATAGTAAAAGCATACAGAACAGCAGTTGGTAAATCACCACGAGGTGTATTTCGCTTTAAAAGAACAGACGAATTAGCAGCAGAAACCATTCAATACATGATGAAAGAATTGCCAAACCTAGATAGAACTCGTATAGACGATGTTATAGTAGGTAATGCAATGCCAGAAGGGTCCCAAGGATTAAATATGGCAAGACTCATATCACTTATGGGATTAGATACTGTTGATGTTCCAGGAGTAACTGTAAATCGGTTTTGCTCTTCTGGATTAGAAACTATCGCCATGGCAACAGCCAAAATTCAAGCAGGAATGGCAGACTGTATTATTGCAGGTGGTGCCGAAAGTATGAGCGCTGTACCAATGACAGGATATAAACCTGAACTTAATTATGATTTGGCAACATCTGGTCATGAAGATTATTATTGGGGAATGGGAAACACAGCCGAAGCTGTTGCAAATCAGTTTAAAGTATCTCGTGAAGATCAAGATGAATTTGCTTTTAATTCTCATATGAAAGCATTAAAAGCACAAGTCGAAAATAGATTTCAAGATCAAATTGTACCCATTTCAGTAAATCAGATTTATGTAGATGAAAACGGAAAGAAAGCAACAAGATCCTACACTGTTACAAAAGATGAAGGTCCTAGAAAAGGTACGAGTAAAGAAGCTTTAGCAAAACTACGTGCTGTATTTGCAGCAGGTGGAAGTGTAACCGCTGGTAATTCTTCTCAAATGAGCGATGGTGCAGCTTTTGTAATGGTAATGAGTGAAGCAATGGTTAAAGAGCTAAACCTTGAACCCATAGCACGTCTAATAAATTATGCCGCAGCAGGTGTAGAACCTCGAATCATGGGAATTGGTCCTGTAAAGGCAATTCCAAAGGCATTAAAACAAGCTGGATTAAAACAGGATGATATTTCCCTCATTGAGTTAAACGAAGCATTTGCATCGCAATCATTAGCTGTAATGAGAGAACTTAGTCTTAACCAAGATATAGTTAATGTTAATGGTGGTGCTATTGCACTTGGTCATCCCCTTGGCTGTACTGGAGCAAAATTATCGGTACAATTATTTGATGAAATGCGTAAACAAAATATGCAAGGTAAATATGGTATGGTAACTATGTGTGTAGGTACTGGACAAGGTGCCGCAGGAATATTTGAATTTTTAAATTAACAAAACCCAAACAACTATATAAATTATAAACAATGGAAACAACAGAAAAAGACATTTTGAGAGGTGGACAATTCCTTGTGAAAGAAACCAAGTGCGAAGATATTTTCACACCTGAAGATTTCTCTGAAGAACAACAAATGATGCGAGATGCAGTTATTGAATTTGTTGATCGAGAAATATGGCCAAATAAAGCACGTTTTGAACAAAAAGACTATGCCCTTACTGAAGAATGTATGCGTAAAGCAGGTGAACTTGGGTTTTTAAGCGTCTCAGTACCTGAAGAATACGATGGAATGGGAATGGGCTTTGTAGATACCATGTTAGTATGCGATTATATTTCGGGAGCTACAGGATCATTTAGCACTGCTTTTGGTGCACATACAGGAATTGGTACAATGCCAATAACACTTTATGGAACCGAAGAGCAAAAGAAAAAATACGTTCCAAAATTAGCATCAGGAGAATGGTTTGGTTCTTATTGCCTTACTGAGCCAAGTGCTGGTAGTGATGCAAACTCTGGGAAAACAAAAGCTGTTTTATCAGATGATGGAAAATATTATAGTATTACAGGACAAAAAATGTGGATTTCCAATGCTGGCTTTTGCAGTTTAATGATTGTATTTGCACGTATAGAAGATGATAAAAATATTACTGGGTTTATCGTTGAGTGTAACAAAAACAATCCTAACGGAATTACAATGGGAGAAGAAGAGCACAAACTAGGTATTCGTGCTTCTTCTACACGTCAAGTGTTTTTTAATGAAACCAAAGTTCCTGTTGAGAATATATTATCAACACGTGGTAACGGATTTAAAATAGCGATGAACGCTCTAAATGTTGGTCGCATAAAACTTGCAGCTGCTTGTTTAGATGCCCAACGTCGCGTAATTACTGAGTCTATTAAATATGCAAACGAGCGGGTACAATTCAACACACCAATTGCTAAGTTTGGAGCTATTCGTCAAAAAATAGCTGAAATGGCAACTAACTGTTGGGTTGGTGAAACGGCAAGTTATAGAGCTGCTAAAAATATTGAAGACCGCATTGCATTACGTCAAAAAAATGGTAAGGATACACATCAAGAAGCCGAATTAAAGGGTGTTGAAGAGTATGCTATTGAATGCTCCATATTAAAAGTCGCCGTTTCAGAGTATACTCAAAACTGTACTGATGAAGGTATCCAAATATTTGGAGGTATGGGATTCTCTGAAGACACACCAATAGAATCTGCTTGGAGAGATGCACGTATTGCTCGTATATATGAAGGCACCAATGAGATTAATCGCATGTTAAGTATTGGAATGCTTATTAAAAAAGCGATGAAAGGACATGTTGATTTATTAGGTCCAGCAACTGCGGTGGCGAATGAGCTTACTAATATTCCTTCGTTTGATATGCCAGATTATTCAGAATTATTTTCAGAAGAAAAACATATTATAGCTAACCTTAAAAAACTATTTTTAATGGTTTCAGGGGCTGCATTACAAAAATATGGAGAAAAAATAGAGAAACACCAACAATTAATGTTGGCAGCTTCAGATATATTAATCCAAATATATATGGCAGAATCTGCAATCTTAAGAGCAGAGAAGATGGCTAAAAAAGAAGGAGAAGATAAAGTAAAAGAACAAATAGCCATGGCAAAATTAAATTTATTCCGCGCCATTGATGTTATAGAAACAGCTGGGAAACATTCTATAATTTCTTTTACGGTAGGTGACGAACAACGTATGATGCTTGTAGGTCTAAAACGCTACATCAAATATGTAAACATGCCAAATATTATCGAATTACGTAATATTATAGCAGATAAAGTAACTGCTGAAAATAAATATTGTTTTTAATAGAATTAGTTGGTTAGTTAGAATCGCTTCGAATCCTGATTTCTATCGGGACGAAGCGTTTTTTTGTTTTCAATCCTTTATAGTTTGTTCTAGTAGCTTTTCAATAACATTGTTACTTAAATCTATATCTGGATATAAAGCATCAGGATCTAATACCACTTTAAGAATTTCAGTATCTGTATTTGCTTTGTAAATTATAGTATTACTACGCATCCAAACTTCTACTGGAATATGATAATGATATACTTTCCCATTAGCATCTGTTAGTGCCAAATTAACTGGCATTGGTACTTCGCCTTTGTTTTCTAAATTAATCAAAACACCATTCTTTGGATCACTTTTAACATAACTTATATTAGTAACTCCTTGATCTATATTACCTGTACCATAAAACCAAGTTTTCCAAAACCAATCTAAATTATCCCCAGCTGCACTTTCCATAGCATTGAAAAAATCTATAGGGCGTGGATGTTTGAAAGCCCATTTTGTAATATAATTTCTAAATGCAAAATCAAACCGTTCATGCCCTAATACAGATTCTCGTAACATAAATAAACCTATAGCTGGTTTTCGGTAGGCTGTCATTCCTAAATTATAGGTTTGAGCAACATCTGGTGGTGTATTTATTGATTCTCTTCTAGGATCTGTTAACACCCCAACAAAACGTCTAATATTATTCAATCTTGGAGGATACTTACCGTAAGCTAAACCACTATAATAATTAATAAATGTATTAAACCCTTCATCCATCCATGGGTGCAATCGTTCATTACTTCCAACAACCATAGGAAACCAATTATGCCCAAACTCATGATCGGTTACTCCCCATAATCCAGCAGTTTTAGCTCTCCATCCGCAAAAAACAATTCCTGGATATTCCATACCACCAACTATTCCTGCAACATTTGTTGCAACTGGATAAGTATATGAAAACCACATATTAGAATTGTGCTCAATAGATTGTTTTACATATTCTGTAGATTTATTCCAACCATCATCAGTTGCGCTTTCCTTGGTATAAGCTGAAAGTGCCATTGCTGTTTTTCCTTGAGGTAAATTAATTTTAGCACCATCTAAAATAAAAGCTTTTGAAGCTGCCCAAGCAGCATCTCTAGTTTCATCAATCTTAAAATGCCAAGTCACATTACCGCTTTGTACAGGCCTGGTAACTTTAGTATCTCCAACCTCCTCTTGATTAATAATCATAACCGTTTTATCACTGTTTTGTGCCTTTTTGTAACGTCTAGCAATTTTTTTAGGAAAAACTTCGTCTATATTTAATAATGCTCCCGATCCCACAACAATTTGATCAAAAGGAACCGTAATTTTAAAATCTATATTGCCATAATCTAAATAAAATTCACCCGAACCCAAATAAGGTTCATTATTCCATCCCTTTACATCATCATATACTGCCATACGTGGATACCATTGTGCTATTTCATAAACCCATCCTTGTTCTTGTTTAATACGACCCATTCTATCAGCACCATATTCTGGAATTTTAAAATTATAGTCTATTGTAATAGTTAATTTTCCACCTTTAGATTGCATTGCTTTATCCAATCGTATTTGCATTCTTGTATCTGTAATAATAAATTTCGCTGTTTTACCATTTACTGCAACAGAAATAATATTAAATCCTCCTTCTAAATCTCCACTAAAGCGTCCTCCAACTGCACCAGTAATTGCAGCGCCTCTAGAAGTAGGTTTAAATTTATTTTGATCTAATTGCAACCAAACATAATCTAAATGATCAGGACTTTTATTTGTATAGTTAATTTCAACTTGTCCAGCTACTATATGATTGATATCATCCAAAGTAACTTCAATTTTATAATCCGATTCATTTTGCCAATAATCAGACGAAGGTTCTCCCGATTGTGTACGATATGGTGTCTGCACGTTAGGAATACTTAGCGGGCTAAATATATCTGTATTACGTTTTACAAGGTCCGTTTGGGCACTAATGTTGTGTGCTAATAAGAAGCATAACACAACACTAATTTTAAAAATTTTCATAGGTATCTTATTTTAAAGTAGAAACAAATGTATCAATATAAATGAAAAGCTTAATACGGCTTTTAAAAAATATAAATGTAAATCCGATAATTTAACATTTCATTATATTAACTTAAAACACATTGTAAAAACTTATTGACTAACTTTAGTGCTTAAATTTTGAATATGCACCGTTATCTTTTACTTCTTTCATTTTTAGCTACGCTTTACAGTTTCTCACAACCAAATACAGATATTTTTCTGTTTGATTTAAGTGCAGAAAATAGAAGTTTTGAGTTATCCAATATAAAAAACATTTCAAATAATGAAGGCTATGATAATCAACCTTCCTTTTTAAATAATAATACTATTCTCTACTCTGGAACACGAAAAGGACAGACTGATATTGTAAAATACACAATTCTGTACGATTCTAAAGTCTATATAAACCTTACTGAAGGTAGTGAATATTCTCCTTTAAAAATTCCCAATCAAAAAGCTGTTTCTGCAATTCGTTTGGATAAAGATGGCACTCAAAGACTATACAGGTACAGCTTGAGAAATGGTGAGTCTGAAGTTTTAGTTGATGATATTATTATCGGTTATCATGTTTGGTATAATGCAGATGTTCTTGCATCTTCTGTTTTAGAAAATGGTAGTATGTCGCTTTATATAATAAATTTTAAAGAGATGGGAAATCACAAAATTGAAGCCAAAGTGGGGCGTTCACTTCACAAAATCCCTAATACAAATTTGGTAAGCTACATTTCGAAAGCAAATGACAGTTTATGGAATATTAAATCGTTAGACCCTATTTCTGGTAAAATAAAATTGATAACAACTACGCTTTCAAAATCTGAAGATATGTGCTGGTTACCTAATGGAACGATTCTTATGGGGAAAGATGACATGCTTTATTCATTCATACCAAGTAAAGATGCAGATTGGAGAGAAGTTGCTTCTCTTAAGGAATACGGAATCACAAACATTACACGTCTGGCAATAAGTCCTGACGGAACTAAACTCGCTTTAGTTGGTGAAGGTGGTAAAACTGTAGATTCAGAAACTTCTAACTCAACTGAAAACAAAGCGGTTTCTGAAGCTGAAAAAATTGTACAAACACAACTTGTAGCCTATAATAACAGAGATATTGACGCTTTTATGGCAGCTTATACTAACGATATTAAACTCTACGATTATCCTGAAAAATTAAAATCAGAAGGACAAAAATCAATGAAAGAAAGTTACAGTAAATTCTTTAAAAATACACCAGATTTACATGCATTCATAAAGAAAAGAATTGTTATTGGGAATAAAGTGATTGATGAAGAACAAGTAACCATTAACGGTAAAATTTATAATGCAGTTGCCATCTATGAAGCTGAGAATGGCAAAATTAAAAAAGTAACATTCATCCAATAAATTAACTATACCAAACTATATTACAATGAAACATTTACTAACTACTGCTCTACTGCTTTTTACAATAAGCAGTTTTTCCCAAACCGACCAAAAAATATATGATATTATTGATGCTGTCTCAGCCGAGCGCATTAAACAAGATGTCAAAACTTTGGTCAACTTTGGTACACGACACACCTTAAGCGATACATTTTCTGAAACACGTGGTATTGGTGCTGCACGACGCTGGATAAAATCTGAATTTGAAAATATCTCATCCAATTGTAGTGATTGCTTAGAAGTATTCTTCCAAAAAAATCTAATTCCCAAAGGAGATAACGCACGCATTGTTCATGATGTTTGGGTAGTTAATGTTGTAGCGATTCAACGTGGCACAAAATACCCTAATCGCTATATTATTATGAGTGGAGATATTGATTCTCGTGTGTCTGACCCAACCGATTTCACATCAACTTCTCCAGGTGCTAACGATAATGCATCAGGAATGGCAGGCACTATTGAAGCAGCTAGAGTGTTGAGCAAATATCAATTTGAAAGCAGTATTATTTATTTGGGTTTATCAGGTGAAGAGCAAGGGCTTTATGGCGGTAAAGGACTCGCTGAATATGCCAAAAATAAGGGTTGGGATATCATTGGAATTATGAATAACGATATGATTGGAAACATTAAAGGTGTAGATGGCGTCATTGATAACAGAACCTTTAGAATTTTCTCTGAACCTGTGCCTCCAACAGAAACCGAACGCGAACGCAGAATGCGTCGCTTTTATGGTGGTGAAGTAGATGGCATTTCACGACAATTAGCCCGTCATATTCATAAAAATGTAAAAACCTATATGCCTGAAATGATTCCTCTAATGATTTATCGATTGGATCGTTTTGGTCGTGGTGGTCATCATCGTCCGTTTAACGATGCTGGTTATGCTGGAATTCGTATTATGGAGGCTCATGAAAATTACACACAACAACATCAAGATATTCGGGTAGAAAACGGTATTGCTTATGGCGACACCTTTGAACACGTGAATTTTGATTATGCTAAAAAGCTAACAGCTGTCAATGCAATTAATTTGGCAAGTTTAGCTTCTGCACCACCACCACCAAAAAATCTGGCTATTGGTGGTATTGTAAAACCTGCTGCTAAATTTAAATGGGATAAAGTTGATGGTGCTGTTGGCTATAAAATCTATTGGAGAGATACTACGTCTCCAACTTGGGATAATAGTCGGTATGTAGGAGATGTTTCCGAATTTACTTTAGACGGTATTGTCATCGACAATTTTTTCTTTGGTGTAGCTTCAGTTGGAAAAGATGGTTATGAAAGTCCTGTTGTGTTTCCAAACAAAACGTTTAGAGACTAAATACATCAATAGTGTGCTATGAACTACCTAAAATTACTTTTTAGTTTCATCATGTTTTCTAGTGTTACTGTTTTTTGTCAAGAAAGTAGTTTTACACATCAAGATACGTTAAGAGGGTCAATAACTCCAGAACGTGAATGGTGGGATGTAACCTATTACCATTTAGATATTTCGGTATCTCCAGAAGAAAAAACCATACGAGGCAAAAACACAATTCAGTATAAAGTATTACAACCTAATCAAGTAATGCAAATAGATTTACAGCCGCCGTTAATTATTACTAAAGTTCTTCAAAACGGAAAAGAATTAAAAGTTAAAAATGAAGGCAATGCGCATTTTATTACGCTTCTTAAAGATCAAATTGTTGGGCATATAAACGCCATAGACGTTTACTATAAAGGCAAACCTAAAGAAGCAGTTAGAGCGCCTTGGGATGGAGGTTTTTCATGGAAAAAAGATAATAATAATAATCCTTTTATTGCAACATCCTGTCAAGGTCTAGGCGCTAGTGTTTGGTGGCCAAATAAAGATCATATGTATGATGAGGTAGATAGTATGGCTATTAGTGTGAGAGTACCAAAAAATTTAATAAATGTTTCAAATGGAAGGCTGCATGATATTGAAAAGCACGACGACAACACAACAACATACCACTGGTTTGTAAGCAATCCCATAAACAATTATGGTGTAAATATTAATATTGGTGATTATGTTCATTTTTCTGAAACCTATGCTGGTGAAAATGGAGATTTAGATATGGACTATTATGTGCTTAAAGATAATCTTGAAAAAGCTAAAGAACATTTTAAAGACGCTCCTAAAATGATGAAAGCCTTTGAGCGTTGGTTTGGTCCTTATCCGTTTTATGAAGACAGTTTTAAATTGGTTGAAGTTCCTTACTTAGGCATGGAGCATCAAAGCTCAGTAACTTATGGTAACAAATATCAAAACGGATATTTGGGTAGGGATCTGTCTGGTACAGGTTGGGGATTAAAGTTTGATTTTATCATTATTCATGAATCTGGACATGAATGGTTCGCCAATAATATCACCTACAAAGATGTTGCCGATATGTGGATACACGAAGGTTTTACAGCATACTCTGAAAATTTATTCTTGGATTATTACTATGGGAAAGAAGCTTCTGCAGATTATGTTATAGGAACTCGTAAAAATATTCGTAATGACAAACCTATAATAGGCACTTATAATGTAAATAAAGAAGGGTCTAGTGATATGTATTATAAAGGAGCCAATATGCTACATACATTGAGGCAACTAATTGAAGATGATGAAAAATGGCGACATATTTTACGTGGATTAAATAAAACGTTTTACCATCAAACTGTAACAACTCAAGACATTGAAGATTTTTTGTGCCAGCAAACAGGTATAGATTTAACTGCTTTTTTTAACCAGTATTTAAGAGACATCAGAATTCCAACATTAGAGTATAAAATTAAAAACAAGATTCTTAGTTATAGATGGATTGACATTGTTCATGATTTCGATATGCCAATACAAGTGATTATTGATGATAAAGAACAATGGATACAACCCACCAACAACTGGCAAACAAAAGCTGTAAGTTCTAATAAAACTACAATAGTTGCAAATCGAAATTTTTATATAAATACGCTAAAGCAATAGCAAAAATGGAAAAACCTGAGCTCTTTTTTCCTCGAGATGTGGAGTGGTATGATTGGTTACTACAAAATCATGAGTCGTCAAATGGCGTCTTTTTAATCTTCTACAAACTAGAGTTAAAAGTGCCAACCATGCGTTGGGAAGATGCGGTTAAGGTTGCGCTTTGTTTTGGTTGGATAGACTCTACTGTAAAAAGTTTAGGTAATGGAAAGCGTCGACAATACTTCTGCCCCAGACGACCAAAAAGCGTTTGGAGTGCTCTTAATAAAAAATATATTTTGCAGTTGCAAAAAGGCAATTTAATGCACGAAAGTGGTTTGTCTAAAACTAAAATCGCTAAAAAAGATGGTTCTTGGACAGCTCTAGATGATGTAGAAAATTTGATAATTCCAAAAGATTTAAAAGAAGCATTTAACAAAAACAAAATAGCTTATAAAAACTATGAAGCATTTTCCAAAGGATATCGAAAATCCTATTTGTATTGGCTTAACCAAGCCAAACGAGAAGCAACCAGACAAAACCGAATTGAAAAAATTATTGAGTTTTGTGAATTAAATAAAAAAACGCCATGACAATAAAAAATATCTCACATAAAATGATTTTGGGTTTAGTATTATCATCATTTATTAACTTAAACGCACAAGTAGACAGCAATGAACAAATAGCTTTTGATTATTTCTTTAACCAAATATTTTTAAAAGAATATTCAAAAGAAAATATTTATAAAATTAATTTTAAATTTAAAACGGAACCTAGCTTTAGTTACTTCAATTACTTCAAACCTTGCTTTGATGAACAAGAATTCACATTTGAATTGAATAATCCTAATAGTAGCTCAATTCCAATTAATATAAACAGAGTTAAAAAAATTAAGTTTAAAAAACATATAACTAAATTTAGAGTGTATGTTTTAAGAGCTACAAAATTTCAAAATAACTATTTTGTATTGATTGAATTTTCAAAAAAACGAGAATTTACTGACGCTTATCTTTTAAAAATAAATTCACAAGGAGATGTTATTAATTGGTGTAAGACTGGAGTAGTTTGGTAATATCTTTTTTAAATTTCTCAAAAGCATTAACATCTCGTTAAGAAAATCGTAAGTCCTTTTCATTAACTTTAATGCTTTGAATAACTAACCTAAAAACTCAAATGAAAAAAGTTATCTCTATCGCGATGCTATTCTGCATTACGCTACTTTCTGCACAAGAATTCTCAATGGATTTAGTAAAAAATATCAAGCCCCGAAACATTGGTCCAGGAGGTATGTCTGGTCGTGTAACGGCTATAGATGTTGTTACCAGTAATCCAGATATCATGTATGTTGGTACAGCTTCTGGTGGTTTATGGAAATCTACTTCTGGAGGAATTAAATGGACTCCTATTTTTGAAAAAGAAGTTACAGCATCTATTGGTGCAGTTGCAATTCAGCAATCAAATCCTAGTGTGGTTTGGGTAGGTACAGGTGAAGGAAATCCAAGAAATAGTCTCAACGGCGGTTACGGCATTTATAAATCGCTCGATGGTGGAAAAAGCTGGACATCTATGGGATTAGAGAAAACCAGACACATTCATCGTGTAATCATAGACCCAACAAATCCAGATGTTGTTTATGTTGCTGCTATTGGTTCTCCTTGGGGAGAACATCCAGAACGTGGTGTTTTTAAAACTAAAGACGGTGGAAAGACATGGCACAAAATTTTATTTGAAAATAATAAAACTGGTGCTGCTGATTTGGTGATGGATCCAACAAATCCTAATAAGCTCATTGCTGCTATGTGGGAACATAAACGCGATCCTTGGTTTTTTAAATCAGGTGGAGAAGGTTCAGGATTACATATCACTTTTGATGGTGGAAAAACATGGAAAAAGTTAAGTGATGAGGATGGTTTGCCAAAAGGAAACTTGGGCAGAATTGGTATTGCCATTGCTACAAACAAGCCAAACATTGTCTATGCTTTAATTGAAGCCAAAAAAAATGCACTTTACAAAAGTGTTGATGGTGGTTTTAAATGGAAAAAAGTTAACGATAATTCTAGTGGAAGAGGCTCTAGTGGTATTGGAAATAGACCGTTTTATTATTCTGATATTCGCGTAGATCCAGAAAATGAAAATAGAATTTATTCGGTATTTACCTATGTAAATGTAAGTGAAGATGGCGGGAAAAGCTTCTCTCAACTCATGCCAGCGTATGGCGTGAGTAATGGTGTGCATCCTGACCATCATGCATGGTGGATCCATCCTACAAACGGTCAATTTATGATGGATGGTAATGATGGTGGCATGAATATTACTAAAGACGGTGGGAAAACATGGCGTTTTATAGGCAACTTACCTGTCGCTCAATTTTATCATATTGCAGTAGATAATGAATATCCTTATAATGTGTATGGTGGTATGCAAGATAATGGCTCTTGGCGTGGTCCAGCTTACGTATGGCGAGCACAAGGTATTCGCAATAGTTATTGGCAAGAAATTTCGTTTGGTGATGGTTTTGATGTTGTTCCAGACAGAGACAATTCACGCTATGGCTGGTCCATGAGTCAACAAGGATTTGTAAGTCGTTACGACTGGCAAACAGGTAATAATTATATAGTTAGACCTACACATCCAGATGCTGATGTTAAATTGCGATTCAATTGGAATTCGGCAATAAATATTGATCCTTTTGATAATAGTACCATTTACTTCGGAAGTCAGTTTGTACACAAATCCACCGATAAAAGCTTAACTTGGAAAGTAATTTCTCCCGATTTAACAACCAATGATCCTGAAAAACAAAAACAAGATGAAAGTGGTGGCTTAAGTATGGACGCAACTGGTGCTGAAAATTATACTACTGTAATTGTTATTGAACCTTCACCTATAGAGAAAGACATGCTTTGGGCTGGGACAGATGATGGTCGTATTCACTATACACAGAATGGAGGTGCAACTTGGACTGATGTTTCAAAAAATATTAAAGGACTACCTGAAGGTAGTTGGATTCCTCAAATAAAAGCATCCAACAAAAATAAAGGTGAAGCACTTTTAGTAGCAAACGATTACAGACGATTTAATTATACGCCTTATGTGTTTAGAACAAAAAATTATGGAAAAACTTGGGAGCGTATTGTTGATGGCAATGATGTTGAGAGTTATGCCTTAGCAATTGTGGAAGATATTGAAGAGCCTAACCTTATGTTTTTAGGTACTGATGATGGATTATATATTTCGGTTAATGCTGGACAAAAATGGACCAAATGGAACGAAGGTTTCCCTACGGTTTCAGTAAAAGATTTAGTGATACATCCTAGAGAAAATGATTTGGTAATAGGTACTTTTGGTCGTGCCGCTTGGGTATTGGATGATATTAGACCTTTAAGAGCCATTGCAAAAAATAAAGATGTTTTAAATCAAAAATTAGAATTGTTTACACCTCCAACTGCGTATCAAGCTGCCTATCAGGAAGCAACAGGAAGTCGTTTTGGTGGCGATGCTCTTTTTAATGGTGAAAATCGTGGTCGTGGTGCTCATCTTTCTTATTATGTAACCATAGAAAAGAAAAAAGAAGAAAATAAGAAAGTTAATAAGAAGAAAGATGTTGATGAAAAAGATTCTTCTGAAAAAGACGTAAACAAAGTAAAATGGGATTCATTAACCATGAAAATATATGATGGAGAACGATTAATAAGAACATTGAAACAAAAGGCACCAAAAGAAACTGGCATACACAAATGGCGATGGTTTATGGATGAAAAAGGAGGTGACAGACCATCAAGACGTATTCGTAAACAAACTCGCGAACCAGGAGGTGTTGGTGTAAAACCTGGCACTTATAAAGTAGTTATAGGTTTTGGTGACCAAATTTCAGAAGAAATGATAACTGTAAAAAGTGACCCTCGACTTCATGTTTCAAGTAAAGCCATTGACGAGTCATACAATGCTTCAAAAGAAATTCAAAGCATTAGACAAACTGCTGCAGATGCTGTAAAGCAGCTTGTTGAAAGTAAAACTATTGCTTCAGATTATAGCAAAAATTTAGCAAAATTGGATAAAAAGAAATACAAAGATCAAATTAAAGCCTCAAAAGAAATTATCAAAAAACTTGATAAAGTTCTGGCAATTTATTTAGGCAAAGAAGATAAAAGACAAGGTATTACCAGTGACCCTGTTGTAAATGTAAATCAACGTATTGGAAATGCTAGCTTTTATTCGGGCACTAGACCAAATGGATTAACATCTACAGAACGCACTTTAATACAACATGCTAAAGACGCTTTAAAAAAAGCACTAAATAAAACAAATACTTTCTATAATGAAGAATGGAAACCATATCAAACTTCAATGGAAAAAATTAATACGTCTCCTTTTAAAGAAGTCAAATCGTTTCAACTAGATTAATTAAAGAAAAACGCTCAGAAATTTCAGAGCGTTTTTTTATTCTATACGTTTTAACCCTTCAAGGTTTTCAATTTTTATTTGCTTGCCTACAGTAGAAATAAGCCCCTCTTTTTTAAATTGAGAGAGGACTCTTATTGCAGACTCTGTAGCCGTACCTACAATACTTGCAAAATCTTCACGTGATAATAACACACTCAAAGTACCGTCAGCATTTGTACCAAAACTTTCATTAATGTTTAATAAAGCTTCTGCTAAACGTTGTCTAACCGATTTTTGAGCCATATCAACAATTACGTTATCTGCTTCTTTTAAATCAAGAGCCATTCGCTTTAATAAATCTAAAGTAAAATTTGGATTCTTATTCAAATCCATCATAATCTCACTTTTAGGAATAAAGCACAACTCCATATCGTTAAGTGCTGTAGCTCGAAGATTTGTTCGCTCTTCAGTTATTATAGAACGCTGACCTAATAATTCTCCTTTAACAACTAAAGTTACCGTTTGATCCTTACCATTAGCGCTTAATTTTGTGAGTTTTCCAATACCTTCTCTTACACAAAAAACACCATTTAGCATCTCCCCTTCCTCAAAAATTACTTCTCCTTTTTTTACTAATCTAGAAGTTTTACACGAAGAAATTCTTATCAACTCCTCCTTACTTAAATTCTTTAAGGAATTAAACTGCTTAATAATACATGACTCACACTTACTCATACTCAATTATTAAAGTTGTGTAAAAATAATTAAAACCTGATAAATATCATATATTAATTTTTACTAACTTTTACCTTTGCATAAGGTATAAATGAGCAAATATTTATGACGAAACATAAAACATGTTTCCATTGTGGGCTAAGTTCTGAGTTCTCTCCTATTATATATAACGATAAATCATTTTGTTGTAATGGTTGCAAAACCGTCTACGAAATATTTTCTGCAAACGATCTTGCATGCTATTACGATTTAGAAAATGCTCCTGGAACTACACCAAAAGAAATTGAAGGCAAATACGACTTTTTAGATAACGACAAGATTGTAGAAAAACTTCTAGAGTTTAATAATGAGAAAACTCAAATAATTACATTGTATATTCCACATATTCATTGCAGTTCTTGTATTTGGATATTAGAAAATTTAAACAAATTACACCCTTCAATAAGTGCTTCTATTGTTAATTTTGGCAAGAAAACTGTAAGAGTAACCTATAGTAATGAATCTTTCTCTTTAAAAGAATTAGTTATTCTTTTAAGTAATATTGGTTATGAACCCTACATTAGTTTAGACGATTATAGCACTGGAAAAATACCAATTGACAGATCACTAATTTATAAGCTCGGTATAGCTGGTTTTGCGTTTGGAAATGTGATGTTTTTGTCATTTCCAGAATATTTTCAAGTCGATGGGTTTTGGTTAGAACAATATAAACCCGTGTTTAGATGGCTCATGTTTGTGTTTTCGTTGCCAGTAGTATTCTATTCCTCACAAGAATATTTTATTTCTGC
>Ga0114934_10000537_pt1 | contig 24267 bp, 13 predicted proteins | sample 4SBtaG_2_FD_99695 | JGI IMG/M metagenome (GOLD analysis project Ga0114934, IMG submission 99695) | Deep subsurface microbial communities from Kolumbo volcano to uncover new lineages of life (NeLLi) - 4SBTROV10_white metaG | ecosystem: Environmental > Aquatic > Marine > Volcanic ...
ACAGGAAATAGGTAATTCCTGCGTAGATGATTTTACCTGTTTGTCCTAAATCAGGTGTTGAAAAGGTCAGTATAGCAAGGATGCTGTAAGGGATAGCCATCCAAAGCAAATAGGGTCTGAATTTCCCCCACCTTGTTGTTGTCCGGTCGGCAATGACTCCCATGATCGGGTCGCTTACCATATCCCATATTCTTGCAATCAGCATGATAGTACCCGCAGCGGCAGCAGAAATCCCAAACGTGTCGGTGTAGAAAATCAGTATCCAAAAACCGACCATGTCCCATACAAAATGGGAAGCCGTGTCACCTAACCCATAGCCTATTTTTTCTTTTTTTAAAAGTTTTGTATTACTGATTTCCATCAAATTTCGTTTTATTGTTTTATCCTTTTCTCTGGCTCCGATATGTTTCTGTAAATATTTTTAACCGTTTCAAATGCTAATTTTTTGGTTCTATCAACATTTACGATTCCCCAATATTCCTCATTTGGTGCTCCATCGTATGGAACCCCGCTGCTTCTTGGCGCACGGCCACCCTGGTCGTGGGCGTTTATGTTGCCGGCTTTCCACCATTCATCCGAAAATTCAAATAGGGTGACACCTGCGCAAACATCCCGATGATTAAAAACAACTTCAAGAATATTGCGGATAGCATCAGCCTGCGCCTTCTGGTTTTCACCCTTTTTATAACCTTTCATTTCGGCGGTCATATAGCTGTCGGCACCGGTTTCTGACAGATACATGGGTTTTGTGCTTATCCCGCGCCACTGCTCAAAGATTTCACCGGGATCGTCCCACCTGTAAACGTTTATGCCCCATATGTCGATGGCCGGACCCAAGGCAAGTGCCGTTGAATCAGGCAATTCACCATAGGCAGTAGCAACCGGGTGATTAGAATCATTCTGATGGATAATCTCTGCAGCATTATTCATTGCCCTATACCAGTTTTTTATGTCATTGTCGAACCATTCAGGATGATAATTGTATTCATTGCCCAGTTCCCAGAACAGAATTGCAGGGTGATTCTTATATTGGTTTATATAATCAATAAATGAACCTGTCAAAATATCGTAATTCCCATCCTGGTTATAACCAAAATTGACAATTACTCTGATGCCGGCATCATGGATTTTATCCAGAAAAGTTTCTTCTATTATTGGTGAATAAACTCTGATGGTATTGATTCCGGCTTCTTTCATCAATTCCAAGTCCTTTGACAAATCAGAAAAATCACGCCGGTTGCTACCTTTGGGAACCGGGTTATAACAAACTCCTTTAATCAAGTAAGGATTACCATTCAACAATATTTGCCGGTTCAACACAGTTACCACATCTTTGGAAGTAGCCTGTGCACACGAAATATGGACACAGGAAATTAGTATTACAACGTATATGTACAAAAGTCTTTTCATAGTTCATTATTTGATGAAGGAAAAACAATTGTCTGGATGGCCCTGGGACTGATCTTTAACCCTGCTGCTTCATCCTCCAGCCTGATATTAAATACCTTTGGCATATCTTGCATGTTGAGAATAACCATCACGATTGAACCGTCGGGATTACGTGCTGCCGTCATGAGCAGTGAATCATCAGGATTTTCAAAACCTATCCTTGAGGCACCGGGTCGTATAAACTTGCTGAAATGAGCCAGCGTATAGTACAGCGGCGTGAAGTAAACATCATCCTTATTGGGGTCAACTAATACCGGCGCAGTGCACCAATTCATGGCCCAGTTTGGTCCGCCCTGCCTGTCCAGTACCATATTCCAATCAACCCAGCCGTCAACCCAGTTGTTCAGGCAGCCAATGATATCGCGGGCATAGCGATAAACAGGAACATATTTTGGATGCAGAGATTTCTGGTCTTCAGGTGCCCAGTCCCAACCCCAGTCGGTGGCTTCTTTCGACCAATACCATGAATCATCTTTCCAGTGCGGAACTTCTGCATCCACGCAGGCTTCTGTCTGGATCAAGTGCTTATTAGGTGAAAGATAATGAGTTACGTTCAGCGATTTCGGAAACCAGTTATAGGTGCTGGCATACCAGTGGATGGCAAAGCCATCAAGAAAGTCTGCCGCAGCTTTATCTCCGTAAATGATTTCCGCCCAATGAGTCAACTCCTCTCCACGATTCTGGTCATAAGCAAGTATTTTCGTTTGAAGACCGTCAGTTTTAAGTTGTGGACCGAGGTGATTTTTAACGAAGTCAACCATTTCTCCGGGTGTGTAGAGCATGCTCTCCCAGTTATTGCCGTTGCCCAGCGGCTCATTTTCCACAGTAATTCCCCAGATATTGATTCCTTCTTTTGCATAAGCTTTTATGTATTTGGATAAAAACAGTGCCCAGGTATCATAATATTGTGGTAGTAGTTTTCCACCTTCCCATTTGTTGTTGTCCTTCATCCATGGCGGAGCAGTCCAGGGCGATGCAATGATTTTGAAACCCTCGTCCGAAATGGCTATGGCATCTTTTATCATGGGGATAATATCAACACGATCATGATCAATTGAAAAATGTTTTAATTCAGTATCGCCGGAGACAGATGCATATGAATAGTGATTCAATGAGAAATCGCAGGAATTTATGTGGGTGCGGGTGAGCGAATATCTGGCACCATTATTCCCAAAATAAGCCTTTAGAATCGAATCCCGGTTTTTTCTGCTTATTTGGTTCAATAACCAGGCTGAAGATTCGGTAAATGAACCGCCAAAGCCGGTAATGGTCTGGAACTGCTGTTCAGGTAAAAGTCGGATCGTAATGGAATCGGTGTTTTCCGGAAAACTTTTCATCCGGGTAAGTTTATGCCCCTGGGCTGAGGTTTCGAATATCTCAACCTGCAACCTGTCTTGCTGCATCCGGCAGCCTGCCAGAATCATCACGACCAATATCGTTGATATTTTAACAATCGTTCTCATCTTTTAGTGATGTTTTACCTTTCCCCTTTTGGCGACGAGTGATTCACGGATTTCATTGGCTTTTTGCTCGGTGATGTCGTATTTCCAGACTAGGATAATGGCAATAATAGCGGTAACCACCGGGATTGTAATATCGGCTATCCTTAGGTTGGTAATGGTTTCCAGCGATTGTCGGTTGACGGATTCATCAAACCCGACATAAGACAAAACAATTCCGCTGGTAAGCAATGCGATGGCAGTACCCAGCTTAACCATCCACCAATAAACGGCTCCGAACATACCTTCACGACGTTCCCCATTGTTGAGTTCGTCCAGGTCACAAACATCTGCCGTCATTGACAGCATGAGTGTAAACAAGCCGCCTATCCCAAAGGAGAGAAACGGGATGGGAATGAACATCAGCCAGGGATTGGATGGATTAAATCCCCACCATTTCAGGATATATCCCAAAATTGAGATGATTGTTGCAATGATAAATGCATTTCGTTTGCCAAATTTTACGGCTAATTTCGTAACGATAGGTATCACAATAAACGCCGTAGCCAGAGCGCTGACGGTGCCAAACCAGGCCGGCCATGTACCTGCGGCTACTTTATCACCGTTAAAAAGATAATAAACAATGATAAACATGGCAAATTGCGCAATGGTCTGGAATCCGTTGAAAACAAAAAATGTAGCACCGCACAATTTGACAAAAGATTTGTTTTGCAGTGTCAGTTTGATACCACCGATAAATTCTTTCCAGTTGTTGGAAAATTCCCGAAGGTTTAAATCCACCATTTTATCTTTTTCAGGCACAATCATTTCCTTGGTAAACAATGCCGGTAATATTCCCAGGATCATGGCCACGGCTCCTACCCATATGGCCAGTTGTCTGGCTCCTTCGGGGGCAGAATTAAAGATCGTCTGGTCATAAATAATCACCCAGAACCAAGGTGCTATCATCCAGGCAATCTGCCCCATCCACTGTGATACAGCCATCAGGCGTGTGCGTTCGTTGTAATCGGGTGTCATTTCATAACCAAGTCCGATAAGTGGAGTGGCGAATATGGTATAACCAATGTAAAAGAAAATGGAAACAATGAGGAAATAAAAGAAATTATACAATTGTGAGTTTTCAGGATTCAATTGCCATAAAATCATAAATGCGACGCCCGTAATTACACTGCCAAGCAGAATATAAGGTTTTCTGCGTCCCCATTTCGAACGGGTATTGTCCGAAATAAAACCCATTATAGGATCGGTCAATGCATCCAGAAGCCTTGGAAGCGCACCGAGGATACCGGCAAGAATCGGATTCATTTTGAGCGACATCACCAACACAACCATGAATACGCCCAAAGCTGCAGGAAACAACTGGTTGGCGAGGTGGCCCGCGCCAAAAGCCATTTTCTGTCCAAAAGGAACTATATCTCCAGGTGCTGTCTTTCGCTTCGTTACCATTTCTTTTACCGCTATTGTTGTCATATGTTGTTTCTTTATTTGAATTGGTTGTTGGTTTTTTACTTGGGCAATTTCATTTCTTCTTTTGGGAAATTTTCCATTACCATTTTGGGCTTCCGGTCGATGGTGAACAACCCCCAGTGTTTTTCTGCTCCCAAAGGGTTGTCTGAGTTGCCTTTCCACTCTTCATCAAAGGCTTCAAACCAAAATGTGGTAATCTTCATTTTTTCAGCCCATGCCATAAGCTGGTTGAAATATTTTCGTTGATTTTCCTCATTGGCGCGATCTGGAAATTGTGAACCTGCCGACGGCCAGCCTGCTTCAGTAATCAATATTTTTTTATCCGGAAGCGCCTTTTGCACTTCATGGTAATTTTCAATGGTGTAGGGTAATCCATCCTCAATGGTCTTATTTTCCCAGACCGGGTAAATGTGAAGCGAAACAAAATCGACTGCACGGGCAAGATCACGGCCATTTTCAGCCCACCATTTGTAATTATCTGCCACAGTAACAGGCTGATGAACAGAATTTTTCACGCGTCCCACGTAAGAAATGACCGTGTCAACATCCACTTTATGGTCATTCCAGTCAACAAGCGCTTCATTTCCAACGTTTACAGCCACTATGATATCTTTATATTTGTTTGCAAGCCTGATTCCACTGTTTATTTCAGACAGGTTCAAATTTTTGTTTTTAGCTAATTCCTCACCGGGTATAGGTTCGGTCAGCCAGGCACACATTTTGTGATTGCTTAATTCAGCCTTCAGCCAGATACCTAACATAACTTTTATATCCAGGTTATTATCCCTGATAACTTTTAACGTCATTTGTGTATTTTCACCGCAATCATACAGCCTGATTAGGTTAAATTGATGATCCGACAAAATCTTCAGGTCTTCAAGAATTTCAGTGTAGCTGGGATTAACAGCTCCATCTCCCCTGTCGGGGTGCTGACTTTTTCTGAACCCTGAATAACATATTGCCTTTGACGTTCCGGCAAGCAAATTGTTTTTGGTTTGTTCTAAACCCTTCTTGTCCCTATTTTTAATATTGCCAGCATCACCATGGTTAACAACCTGCATGCAACCCATCAAAGGGGTCAGCAGGAACAAAATTATTATAGTATGTAAAACCTTTTTCATCAATTTTTTGCTGTCAAATTTATAATTGCATCATAATTTCTACCTTTTCAATTTTACCGGTACGGCCGAATATTTCAAGGCTAATTTCTTTAGATAGTTTTCTTCCGGTAACTATAATAGTTTCCTGGTTTTTCATGTGCACTATCATTTTATCCGTTTCAGCTGTTGTACAAACAAATGGCACCTGGCAAAAAGTAAAAGCCCACTGGCCTGGCATCAGCGAAATTGTACTGTTTTCATTTTCCACCGAGATATATGTGAAATCATGTTCTTTGGTCAGGATTTCCTTGTGGTTAACCAGCCTGGGAATTAATGTAATTTCACCATTATTAAGTTGCAGACCCAATTCGCCAAGCCGCGAAATAATATCTTCCTTAACTTGTCCTGTCATTCCGGGTTGTTTAGCCCCGGCATTTCCCGGTGTGTGTGAATAAGCATCAGTGGGAAAAGCGCCGTACAATTCAGGAGACTTGTACAGGCCGATGCCGGCTTTTATTTCATAATAATGATCCTTCAGCCTGCCAATGATTTCAGAGTCAGCCCCTGCCTCCACAGCAGTGAAAAAACATTCCTGGGTGGCCAACAACAATTTTGAAACCATGTGCCAATAAATACTTCCAAGCCCCTCATAGCCATAAAAAGTACCTGACCTGCCTGTGAACGACTGGTGATCAAATATTTCTTCATAGATTGAAAGAATAAATTCCTTTTCTTTCTTCACAAGAATTCCATATTTGTCCTGATCAAGATTATCGAGTGCGGTTGATAAAATTCCGGCATTCCTGAATGAACCATCGAGATGAAACTTCCCGGTATTGTCAGCAGTGATGATTGAATTATTGCCATCATCAATCAGCTGCTCTAAAAGTTTGGATTGACTGACTTTTTGAGCGGGGATGTTGTTTTTATCGATAAACCGTGGAAGTATGCGGTCGGGGTAAAGCAGGTAACTGTATTGATCTTTACGGAATAAGGCGCTGTTTTTCAGCGAATCTAATAAATCAAGGCTTTCTAACGGTTTAAGGTAACCGGAACTCAGGACAGCTACCTGCCCTTCAAGCATTTCGTACAAATACCTGATATGGACCTCATCATCTTTAAAAGAGATTAGGTTATAAGCATGATACAGACCGTCTTTCCTTTTGTTAACACGGATTGAATGGTCAATATAGGATTGAGCAATTTGAGTGAAGCTTCTAAGCTTTTCAATAGTTAGTTCATTTTTAATGCCGGAGAATGAACCGGAATATATTTTTTCACGGTAATCAGAGCCTGCCATACCAAGCACATTAGCAAAATGACGCCGTTCTTTGTCTGAAAATCCAACATCGAGTATTTCTGCATTGTCAACAAAATGGTTGTAAATCTTATCGAACAGTTCTTTTACCTCCTCCGCTACCATAACGGATTGCAGCGATGTTTCTTTGAATCTATCATTCCAGAACCCGATGAACCGGCGGAGGTAATAGAGTGTTACCATTGATGCACCGTTACCAACCAATGCATTGTTGGCGTCATTCCACTCAGGGCGTTGGGTATTCAACCAGATTCCGGCTTCAGGAATGAAATTGCTTAGCTTGGCCAATAAGGTGACAACTATTTTCTCTGTTAGGTTAGCATAGTGAATCTCGCTGTTCTCATCCATCAGAACTTTTCCGTCGGCACCCAAATCATCAACCAGTGTATTTATTTTATTGTTCAATTCATGGTCAAAATCAATTGTGTCCTTGGGATTCCTGACGATATCCTGGTAAGCTTTGATCCTGTATGGTACATTGGCATAAACGAATATTTCTTTCGTGAGTAGTTCATCCAATTTACCCGGGTAAACTTTTTCAGAAATTTCAAGAAGTTTTTGCAAATAAATTATTTGGTGATCGCCCCAGTAACCAATGTAAGCCCATGGGTCATCCGGATCAGGAGATTCCCAGTCGATGCCGTCGCGCATGATGCGGTAAGGGTTGTAACCGTCAGGTGTGGAGGCGTTTAAAAATTTACTGATTATGTGTTCAATGTAACCGGGAAAAGAAAGACTCAGGGCTTCCCAGTTCTGGAATATATCGCGCCAGTTACCCTGGTAATCGAGTTTTGGACTTCCGTCGGGATTTTTGTTTTCAATGGAAAAAAGGTTCCATGGCCGGCTGGGATCACCATGCCTGCGGCTGAATGTGAGCGGCAGGTATTCATAGGTTATCCTGATCAAATCAACATTTCCGGTTTGTTTTGCGTTCTTCAGCAGTTCCCCGGCTGAAATCTCTTCGGGTAATCTGCGCAGAAAATTTTGAAGTTTATTTGAAAGCTTGCTGTTTCTTGATTGAATGAATAGAGGAAAATCGGCAGTGTTCAATGTATAATTGTGAAGAAAAATACCTCCACGCATTATATTGTAAAGTGTGTTGGAAAAATGTCTAGCGGTGCATAGTTCTTCGTTACTAACCTGTAAGCCATCTGCTTTTGCAACAATTTTAACCAGGTTTTTTGTGCCGCTTTCAACATCTTCTTTAACCTGTTTAATCAGGTCGTTGGAATTAATTAAAAGGTGATTCAAATTGGCTACTGCCGTGCTGTTTTGATTGATCTCGGCGACAATCATCCAGCTTAGCTTCTCATTTTGTGAAAGAATAAAATCATCATTCACATAATAAGCACCCCTAGATGCCCGGATATCTGTTTCTGTTTCCAGTGGCAGGCCATCGGTAAAACGTGACAACTGATGATCAGAAATGATTTTTTTACTTTTTGATAGACCACGTGACCAGACTGTTGTCGCAGTGAGCGATTCGCTGGGTTCAGCCCTGTCAACCGGTATCGAGCTTAACATAAACAGGCCCAAGCCCGTTTGTTCAATCAACTCGGATTTTTTATAAGCATCAAGCAGGTTGCTGAATTCATTCTGGAAAACATAATCAATGCCACTTGGCAGAATATTCCTGATCCCATCAAGGAGGGAAACCTCGACATCTGCACCACTAATGTTGGCAATTGTTGATTCTTTAACGAACCCGAATCTATCGCTAAATGACCAGCTGTAAGCAAAGCTGATACCCAAATCTTGATTAACCTCCTCAAAAATAATTTTGTTACCATAAACGCTTTTGCAGATATTCCTCTGCAACTGGTAAACTCCACGCAAATTTTTTGAAAAAGGTTTCCACAAAAAGAACTTTTCTTCTTTTTTCACCAGACAAATAGTTTTGCTGCCTGTCAAACCACAATAATCATGGATTTTATCTTCGGTGTAATAAGGGAACAACGCGTTGTCCCTGTTCTTCCTACCTGCCGATAACGACCCGTTACTCGAAATGTAAAGCCAGTGGTTTGAGTCGCTAACCAGTGTCATGAAAAAGTCAGGCATCCTGTCGTAGTTGGCAATACGGTAAAAACGCTCATTATTAATCGTTATAAATGAGCCTTCAACCTCTCCGGCGTGGTCCTTGATTCGTGTTTCTCCCAAGTATATTTTGTTGTCCTTCATTTCAAGCTTGTATGTTTGCTGTTTTAATTCCTGTCAACTCAACTTCAAGTTCCTCAAGCGACTTCCCCTTGGTTTCGGGCACTTTCATAAATATGTAAATCAGCCCTGCGGCGGCAAACAGTCCATATATTAGAAATGTCATCGAGATTCCAATTGTCTCCAGTTCCCATGGAAAAACAAGCTGAACAAGAAAGCTGATGGCCGAGTTAATAAAACCGACAAATGAAATGGCAACAGCCCTAATCATATTCGGGAACAATTCAGAAAACAACACCCACATAACAGGTCCGATGGAAACGGCAAAAGAGGCTACAAAACCCAGAATACCGAAGAGGATTAAACCCGTATTCAGTTTTGCGGTACTATTCATAATCTCTGATTCAAACTGCTTGATATCTTCGGCTGGTAATACTTCTTCGAGGGCCGATTTGAATTCATTTTCGCTGTGATAAATTCTGTTCCTCAGTGTCTCCAGTTTACCCCTATTGATTTCAGGAGGTAAATTTGATATTGTTTGATCCGATAGAGTGTAGGTTGCCGATCCAAACCCATATGACAATAAAAACATGGACACCGCAATTCCGGTCATACCCACGATAAGCAATATTTTTCTTCCATATCTGTCAATGAAAAACATTGCGACAACGGTAAATACAAGATTGACGATTCCAACGAGTATAGCCTGTGAGAATGCAGCATCAGTGCCAATTCCAGATTTTTCAAAAATCATGGGGGCATAAAAAAACACAGAATTGATGCCGGTAATTTGTTGCAGAATAGCAAGCAATATCCCAATCATCAAAACGGTTCTCAATGCCGGTTTAAAAACATCTTTCAGTGTGGCTTTCTTGGTATTCGCTTCTTTTTCAATACTTAACCTGATTGCATCCAGATCCTTTCCTGCGGTTTCGGAACCCTGTGCTTTTTGCAATGTTTTTAATGCTTCATCATCATAACCGCGCATCATTAGCCATCTCGGACTACGTGGAACAATAAAAAGCGAGAAAAAATAAAGCAGAGCCGGCAATGTTTCAAGACCCAGCATCCATCTCCAGTTGAATTTGTCGAATTCCAGTGCATTTGCCCAGGCCATGTCAGATTGACCCAATTTCAGTATCAAATAGTTAGTGAAAAAAGCTGTTGAAATTCCAATGACAATGTTGAGCTGGTTGAAAGAAACCATTGTCCCCCTGATCTTCGGCGGTGAAATTTCAGCGATGTACATGGGCGCAATGATTAGCGAAGCACCAACACCCAGTCCGCCAATCATACGCGCAATCACTAGTAGCGTAAAAGTCGGAGCCAAAGCAGAGGAAATTGCCGATATGGCATACAGTGATGCCGCAACCGAAAGTAAGCGCTTTCTTCCATACTTATTGCTTAATGGCCCGGCGAAGATCATCGCAAGTGTGGCTGTCAGGGTAAGTGAACTAACTGCCCATCCCAGTTCAATTTTGGTAAGTCCGAACCGGGGTTCGATAAATTTTACAACACCGGAAATTACAGAGGCATCGAATCCCATTAAAAAGCCGCCCAGGGCAACAATTAATGAAACAAGAACAACATAACCTTTATTTGCCTCTTTCATCTGCTTAATTTAGTTTATCCGATTTTCGATATATTCTAACGTAATCCACATCCATAGTTTGTGGAAATGCATCGTCATCAATACCCTGCATACTGCCCCAGACACCACCAACAGCAATATTCAAGATTAAATAAAATGGCTTATTATATGGCCATTTCGATTCGCCAAATTCTTCGTTATGGTAGATGAAATAGAGACTATCATCAACATAACCTTCTAATACTTCCGGCGACCAGTCGAGTTTATAGGAATGGAAGCCATTTGTTGCGTCAGGAATGAAAATGGTTGCTGTTTTCTGCGTACCTTTCTGCCACTGGTAATCTTTTGAGTGGGCTGAGGCGTGAATAATTCCCGGATCATGTCCTACATGTTCCATGATGTCAATCTCACCTATATCAGGCCAGTTTCCATTATTAAAGTGCCAGCCGGCTGGCATCATCCAGATGGCTGACCAGGTCCCAACACCTTCGGGAAGTTTTGCGTTCACCTCAATACGACCATATTTCCAGTCGGCTTTTGAAACCAGTCTGGCAGAGGTATATTTCTTTCCTTTGTAATTTTCCTTACGTGCAATGATTTTCAACACACCACTGTCAACAGTGGCATTTTCTTTCCTTGCGTATGTGTAATACTGTGCTTCATTATTTCCCCATCCGGCATCATTGCCAATCGTGTCATAGTACCAAAGGGTGGAATCCGGAAGCCCGGTATAATCAAATTCATCATGCCAGACCATCTGGTAAAGGTCGTCGTTCTTTACGTTTTTCTCTGAGTTAGATGACTGACAACCAGCTAAAAGTAATAACGATATCAGTAGCGCCAAAACCAGACCCTGAACACCAGCATACCTATTAATTTTTTTCAGCACGTTCATTGATAATTACTTTTCTTGGTAAACCTTAATATAATCGATTTCCATACTCTGCGGAAAAATATTGTTGTCGATACCCTGTGCACCTCCCCAGTATCCGCCAACGGCAACGTTCAGAATGAAAAAAGCAGGCTGGTTGAATGGCCAGTTTTCATCCGTTTTCACAGCTGGTGCATATGTGTGAATGACGTTATCAGTAGAGTCAACATAAAATTCCAGTTTCTTTTCTGTCCAGATCACACCATAGTTGTGAAATTCTTCTTCACAAGTTGTTACCGTAGTGCTGCTGCCACTTCCGAAATTACCGAAACCGGCAGGAGTATGAACCGTGGCATAAACAGTATTAGGATTATAACCCACATATTCCATAATGTCCATTTCCCCGCAATCAGGCCACCCGACAGTGGAAAAATTACTGCCCAGCATCCAGATTGCCGGCCAGATACCAGTCCCGGAAGGCAATTTTGCCCGGATTTCCATCCTGCCATATTGAAATTCTTTTTTCCCCTTTGTGGATAAACGCGAGGATGTGTATGAGCCAACTTCCATATTGTCGTTCACTTTACGTGCCGTGATGGTCAGTATCCCGCCTGAAACATCCGCATTGTCGCCATTGGTATAGTTCTCCAACTCATTGTTACCCCAGCCTGTTGAACCTGTGTCGAACCTCCAATTCTCACTATTTACCGAAGTGCCGTCAAATTGATCTTCCCATGTCAGGGTGAGATTTTGCACGTAATTCGGGTCGTCCCGCGTGATATTTATCGTTTTTTTAAGCGAATGGGAAGTTCCATTTTTAAATACCAACAGTTCGATGTCATAATTACCCGTATATGGAAAGTAAGCGGTGTATTCAACTTCATCTTCGATGGTTTTATAGCGATATAACCACTTGAATGAATCGTACTTGCCCTGTGTTGTATTTTTCAGGTTGACCCGATTCGGATCCTGCAAATCAACTTCAGCGGTAAAGGAAAGAACCAGATCGGAAGTTACAATGCTGATGTTCTTGGTGGCCGTATTCGTCTGTCCGGTATAATTCAATGCTTTCAACGAAACTTCATAATCACCTGCTTCGGGATAATATATCGTAAAATCTTTCTTTTTATCGGTGGTGGTTTCGGTTTGGCCATTACCGAAATCCCATGTAAGAGAGTAATATTCACCCTGTGATTCGTTTGTAAAAACAACATGGTTATCGTCCTTCATTGAGTAACTGAAATCAGCAGTAAAAGCAGAATCCTGATTGTTCTTGTTACAGGAAAATGAAGTGGTAAGCAGTAGCAACATCATTGCGAAGAGCGATAGCTTGTGCCTTGGCATTATAATATCAAATATCGTTTTATGCATCTTGTTTTTGCGAATCATACTTATTGAATAAAGATAATGAACTTAGAAATTTGTAAACCAAAAAATGAGAATGAAAGCGTAATGATTTGATTAATTCAGGTGAACAGCCATTGCAAATTACAGGATAACCTGTATTTGCAATTACTGTACCAAATCATAACCAATCATCATTTTATAAAAATTCTCACCGATTATTCTTTTGGAGCCACAGGTTTTACAGGCGTGAAGATATGATACCAGGCAAACTGTGGATTGTTGGCCTGAACGATCCTTACACGCAGAATATTCTCAGTGACTTCAATAATTTCATATTCACTTGACCCGGCATAAAACCCCATAAATCCGCCGTCAGAAAATGACATCGTTGTCCCCCTGTAGTTACCGTCAACAGTTGCAATTGAATTGGAGGGGCTGAATGAAACATTTTTGACACCTTCGATATCAAAAGGATAACTTCCTTCATCTCCAAGACCAAGTTCCTGAGCATACAGCCCCTGTATGAAAGCTTCACCGGTTGGGTTTTTCTGTTCAAATGTCAATTCGCCACTTTCAACGGAAAAAACAAACTCACAATCGTAGAGTGAAGTTGCCGATTTTTCCCATGGTGCCGCCTGGTACCAGGCCGGAAATGTATGGTCACCACCATCATATTTCTGGTCGTTGGGACCCAATCCAAGGTGTCCTGTCTGGTCAGCTGCCCAATACCATGATTTGGTACTTCCGCCTGAAAGGAACTGCTTGGCTTCGTCGTCAGCAAAACTACTGAAGACCTCAAGTTTTTGAGTTTTACTTGTGCTTATTCCACCTGTTCCCACTGCATAAACAGTAACATTATAAGGAACCGTACCCGTTTTCGAAAAGACATGCGAAATTTTACCATCGGGTGCAACTTCACTATCTTTGCCATCACCAAAATCAAAATTGTAGGTAATGGCATGGTTCGCTGACGCAGTAAAATTTACAAGTCCGCTGCCGTCGCCATTCGGGTGCTCGGCATCCATACCGGAAATTTCAAATGTGAGGGTCAAATTTGTTGGTGCCACCAGGTCTCCCAGTTTATAATTGTCTTTTTGACAGCCACTTATTATTAACAGCGTTCCAACAAAAGTGGCTAAAAAATATTGATGTATTCTTTTCATCATTTATTTGTTTTTTAATTTTTAACAAGCTTAAATCTCCACCAGCCTGTGCCAACGTCAATATCGAGGATCATGGTGTTTCCATTGTCCTGAAGATCGATGATGTATGTAATGGAATCAGGAGCATCGTCCGGCGTTGTTAATTCGCCGCCATTGTAAGCTTTAGGAATACCGAGGTAAGCGCCCTTTCCATTGATAGTCACCGTACCTGCACCTTCGTCATAGGTATAGGTTGCAACAGCAGTTCCGTCGTGAGGAGCAACAGGTGTTCCGCATGCATCATTACCCCCCTGCCACCCTTCTATCCAGGTTTCGTCACCAAGTACATTACTGAATGAAACGTCCGCACCAAAAACATAGGAATCGTCAAAGAAGCAGGCACGTTCACTTACGCCTGCGTCATCAATTGCCCACCACGACATGTCGCCTTGTGATGGCCCTACGCCAAATGATGCGGCTTCGGGTGCCATTTGCCATGTTCCGGTAAGAGGGGAAGTTACGCCGGCATCTTTCACAAGCTTAAATCGCCACCAGCTACCGCCAACGTCAATATCGAGGATCATGGTGTTGCCGTCATCCTGCAGGTCAATGATGTATGTAATGGAATCAGGCGCATCGTCAGGAGTTGTTAATTCGCCACCATTGTAAGCTTTTGGAATACCGAGGTAGGCACCTTTTCCATTGATGGTAACTGTGCCCGCTCCAGCATCGTATGTGTAAGTAGCAATGGCCGTTCCATCATGCGGCGGTACCGGTGTGCCACAGGCATCACCTCCTCCCTGCCAAGCTTCAATCCAGGTTTCGTCACCAAGCACATTGGTAAATGAACCGTCTGTACCAAAAACATAGGAGTCGTCAAAGAAACAGGCACGTTCACTTATGCCGGCTTCATCAATGGCCCACCACGACATGTCGCCTTGTGATGGCCCTACGCCAAATGATCCGGCTTCAGGTGCCATTTTCCATGTTCCAGCAAGCCCTGAACCAGGTGCGGAGCCGGTAAGTGTGATGTCGTCAAAATAATAGGTGGCATCGTCACCCGGGTTGTTGAAATCAAAGAAGATGACCACTTTCTGGTAATCATTGCCGGTGTCAATAAATGAGAAATCATAGGTAAGTTCTTCCCATTCATTGGCCACAGTGGTCACAGCGTCAACTTCAGCAGATATATCGCCGTCGGTAAGATTTTCTACTTTCAGCTTGACCACTGCACCTGCTTTTGGTGACCAGACTTTAACTTTGAAAATCTTTTTAGTAGAAAAATCAATCGGGTTTTCAAGGGTGAGGAATGTACCACCCCATGTTTGAGCATCACTAGGTTTAGTAGATTGTGCAACTTTGGCACTGGTATTAATACCTGATTGATCAGGATTGTCAACAACAGCGGAAACAACATTTCCAAAATCAGAAAATGCATAATTAACCGTGAAAGATTCGAAATCAATCGGCAGGTTTACCGGATCCGATGCCGGGGAAATGGTAATTGTATCGCTGTATTCGGTGATTGCTGCACCGGCGCTTTTTGCAATTACCCTGATGATATAGTCTCCGGGATCGGAATAGGTATGTTCAACCACTTCTTCAGGTAATGCGTGAACAGGTTCTTCGTTCTCTACATCGCCAAAATAAATATCCATGATGGTAGCAAAATCAGCTTTAGCACTTACAGAAAATTTTAGGGGATTTGTTTCATCCTGAACGATGGTTACGACCAGGTTCTCAGGTGCCTTAAATGTAACATTAATCTCCTGTTCGAATTTGGCTGTCAAGCCGGTGATTCCAACTGCTGTAATACCGACATTATATACACCTTCAGTATAGGTATGTGTAATGGTCTCATTCAAACCATATTCGGTAGGCGTTTCATCAATAGTATCGCCAAAGGTTACCATGTATTTGGTTGCTCCTTCGGCATTGGGAAGGATGGTTATCAATCCGCTGTTGTCCTGCGTTATATCAAACATCGCAGTAACGTTGGATGGGGCATTCACTTTATCAAGTGCACTCAAATCATTCACATCTTTTTTACAGGAAATAGCAAAAAGTATGATGACGAGTAAAACTGTTATTTTTTTTAATTGATTCATTTTTCCAGGTATTGTATTAATAATTAGGATTTTGTGTCCAGTTACCATTGGAGAAATCAATTTCTTCCTGAGGTATTGGGAATACTTCATTCTTGCCTACTGTGAAACCGCTGATCTGATCAGCTGCTTTTCCAGTTCTCACCAGGTCGAAGAAGTAATGACCTTCACCCATTAGCTCAACCCTGCGTTCATGAAAGATGGCATCAAAAAGTGCATCACCGGTTAGCGTAATATCGTGATTGGTATCACCAAATGCCCTACGGCGAACCATGTTCAAGTATTCCTGAGCTTTTGCATCGGAAATTCCGCCACGGTTGTATGCTTCGGCTGCCATGAGGAGTACATCGGCATATCTGATCGCCCTGTAGTTGTTTGGATTGGTCAGGTTAAGGTCAGGTTGTGCATCTTCACTGCGTTTGCGCGGCAGGTACTTCCGGTTAAAGTAGCCTGTATGCTCATTACCTTTTGTATATTCAGCTCCCGTACTGTCGGCCCAGGCCACAATGTCGAGAATAGTCACATCCTTGCGATGGTCGCCGGGTTCAAAAGCGTCAACGGCTTCCTGAACGGGGACATCAAAACTGAAGCCGGGTGTGAACAGGGGGCCTTTGTAACCTCTTACACCGCTGAATCCTACAGCAACATTACCTTCACTACATTGGAGGCAACCAAATCCTGCACCTTCAACATCGGTGTATTGTACTTCAAATACTGAACCGGGACCGTTTTCGCCTTCTGCTTCAAATATGGAATTGTAATCGTCAACGAGTGAGTAAGTGCCACTGTTAATGACTTTCTCCAGCACATCAGCAGCTTCCTTGTATTTCTTCTGGAATAGGTATGCTTTTCCAAGCAATGCCTGTGCGGCACCTTTGGTGGCCCTGCCTATTTCTGCCTGGCTAACAGGCAAAACGCTGGCAGCATAGGTTAAATCATCCTCAATCAGGGCATAAACATCTTCGACAGGTGATCGTGGGATTTTGGTTTCGTCTCCCAGTTTGAACCGTTCGTCAATCTTTATGGGTATCGAACCAAACCATTTCACCAGTTCAAAGTTGTAGTAAGCGCGCAGGAAACGAATTTCGCCAATCATTTCGTCTTTGCCGTCAAAATCAATCTTGTCTTTGAACTCCATGAAATAATTTGCGCGCTGCACACCGGCAAACATCCAGTCCCATATGTCTTTCAGGTTGCTGTTGACCGGGGTTTGGATCATTTTATCTACCTGCTGCCACCCGATAACGTCGGTAGGACTCTCTCCACCACAGAGGGTGTTGTTGGAGGCTATTTCACCGAGAATGGCATTGGCATAAGTTGATTGTAACATGTCGTAAGTTGCAATCAGTGCTTTGTAATAATCATCCGGAGAGTTGAAATAATTTTCCGAATCGATTGAATATTCAGGAGAAATTTTTACAAATTTATCGGTACAGGAAAAAGCAACCAGAGAGAGGGTAATGATTCCTGTAAATATGGTTTTATTGAATAAACTTTTCATCATTGTTCAATTTTTAAATGTTAAGGCTAATACCGAACCAATATACTCTGGCAGCAGGATAGAATCCTGGGTCAAAACCGGAACCGATAGGCGCTCCGCTTGATGCTGCCGGATCAAATCCCATGTATTTTGTAATGGTGAATAGGTTGTTCACTGCTACATAAACCCTAAGGTTCCTTAACCGGGTTTGTTCCTTTGAAGATAGCGGAAATGTATAACCCAGCTGAATTCGTTGCAAACGTAAATAAGATCCATCTTCAACATAGTAATCGGAGAATACCGTGTTGGAGGTAGAAGCTGTTGTTAATCTGGGAACTGTGTTGCTGGTACCAGGACCTGTCCACCGGTCAAGGGTATAGCTTAGCCTGTTTACATTTGGCTGTGTTCTTTCATAATTCCTGACAATTTCATTGCCAATACTTGCATAAACATAGGTAACGAAATCGAACCTTCTGAAATTCAATGTGATGTTTAATCCCATTATTACATCAGGGATCGGGTTTCCAATATTGGTACGGTCATCAAGATTAATAACGCCATCTCCATTTATGTCCTTGTACCGGATGTCTCCCGGTGAGGCTTCTGCACCCAGTGCAGCCTGTGATGGATGTGCATCAACTTCTTCCTGTGTCTGGAAGATTCCATCGGTAACATATCCATAATAGTAACCAATCGGCAACCCTACTTCCATTCTTGCTGGCAATGGCTGTCCAACACCAAAGCTACCTCCTTCAACAAATCCGGTACCATTGTTCACCTCCAGTACTTCGTTTTTAAGTGTAGTCAAGTTGTAATTGATGCTATAACCAAATTTCTCAGAGCTTTTTCCCCTGTAGCCAACAGCAAATTCAAACCCACTGTTTTTTACAGTTCCTGCATTTATTGTAGGGCCGCTTGCTCCGGGAGCGGAAGTACCCAGAATACCTGATACCGGCACATTACCGATCAACAAGTCTTTTGTTATCTTGTTAAAATAGTCTGCAGTAAAAGTCAATCTACTGTTAAAATAGGTCATGTCGGCACCGGCATCAAACTGACGGGATTGTTCCCACTTGATGCTGGGGTTTGGCAAAGCGCCGACAGCAACTCCGTTGACAAGTTGTCCATTTAGTACGTAAGTGGCTTCACCGGTTAACTGTGAAATATACTGGTAATCACCTATTTTGTCAGATCCCAAAATACCGTAGCTAACCCTCAGTTTTATCTGGTTAATCTTTTTAAGGTCTTTCATGAAGTTTTCTTTTGAAATAACCCATCCAAGTGTTGCCGATGGGAAATAGGCTACCGTATTGTCAGGCCCAAATTTTGTTGAAGCATCCCTGCGCATCATGGCGGAAACAAGATATTTACCTTTGTAGTCATACTGTGCCCTGGCAAAATAAGAAAGCCTCCGCTGATCGTAGGTATAAGAGCCATTCGATAAGGTTGTGCTGGTGCCTTTAGCCAAGCTGATATCGGCAAATTCCCATGAATTATTCGGAATATCATACCCTGTGGCATTCAGGTTGTTGCCCCAGGTTTTGTAAACTGTGGTACCCAGCGTGGCCGTAATGTGATGCGCTTCATTTAATATGTTATCATATGTAACGAATGCATCTGCTGTATAATCGTTGAAATTGTCTTTGCTTTGGTAAACGCTGCTGCGGCTGATGTCGAATACTTTCCCTCCGTAATTCACTTTCATATTAAATGATTTGTAATCGGCATAACTAGTGTTGAAACCGATTCTTGCCGTTGCACTGAAGTGTTTGGCAAAATGAGCCGTCAGTCCAAAATTACCGTTCAATTTATTTAGGAAATAATCATTATAGGTATTGGCAATCTGTTGTAGTGGGTTGATAATTTCTATACCAAGATTTGACGGCGCAAGGAAATAATCGTTGTTTTCATCATATACAGGAACCGTACCCGGCATATTAACTGCATTGAAAAGCACTGACCCAAGTCCGAAATCATTGAATGATTTGCGGTTGATATGGGAATAATTAAGTGCAGTGTTAAATTTTAACCATTTTGTAAAATCTATGCCGAGACTAAGGCGGGCAGTCGTCCTTTTAAAGCCTGATTTATCGAGGCCGATAATTCCCTGCTGCCTCAGGTCAGACCCGCTGAATGAGTAAATAATATTTTTGGATCCGCCGGAAATCCGGAAATTATTGTCAGACATAGGTGCAGTCTTGAACAATTCATCCTGCCAGTTTGTGCCAACACCCAAGCCCGAAACATCCGGGTAAGGAAGGTCCTGGCCATTTGCTGCATAACTCTCGTTGAGCAGCAAAGCATATTCGGTTGCATTTAAAACAGAAATTTTTTTGGTCGTTTCCTGCATGCCAAAAGAGCTGTTCACATTAATGGACACAGGTGTGTTTTTTCGGCCTTTTTTAGTAGTTACCAAAATAATACCGTTGGCCCCAACCGTTCCATATATGGCTGCCTGGGCATCTTTTAGCACCGTAATGCTTTGGATATCATCAGGATTCAGCGTGTTAAGATCACCCTGATAACCGTCGATGATGACCACCGGTGAAGCATCGCCATTGGTAGATACACCCCTGATCCTGATGTCAAGGCCGGAGCCTGGTGCGCCTGATTGCTGTGTAACATTTACACCGGTCATGGTTCCTTGCAGAGCCTGTTCTATTTTCACAGGTTTCAGGTTTTCAATTGTTTTTTTACCTACCGTGGAAACGGAACCTGTAATGTCCTTTTTCTTGACGGCACCATAACCAATGATAACCACCTCGTTTAGTTCTGAGACGACAGGTTTCATGACCACATCAATAGTTGACTGATTGCCAACAGGAACTTCAACTGACTGCATTCCCACAAATGAAAATACCAGTGTTGCATCCGGAGAAACATCGCTTAACTGATATTTTCCATCCATATCAGTTACGGTTCCTACTGTGGTTCCTTTTACCAATACCGTTACTCCCGGTAATGATGTCTTGTCATCAGATGAGATGACAGTACCCGTTATTGAACTCTCCTGTGAAAGCATCCGTAAAGGAATAAGGAGCAACAACAAGGCAAATAGTGAATACATTTTTTTCATACCGTATCAATTATATTAATAAAAATTCATTTCGTAGATTATTAAAAAGCCACCTTTTAAATAAAGGAAAAATGATTTTTGCGATTCCAAAAGTAATCTAATTCAAGAAAGAAATCAAGGAAAATTCCACATCAAAACTACATCAATGTGTTAAAAAGAATACATCAATAATACATCAAAGAAAGTATAATTATCATGTAATCAATTGAATAAAAAATATAATAAATACCACATAGGCATGCGTCATAAAAAAGAGAAGCCTGTTGGAGATTTTAAAAATACACGATGAATTCGGTCAGGTTGGTTTCACGCGAAAGGTTAAGCTTTTTGCGTAACCTGTATCTGCTGATTTCAACGCCTCTTGTGCTGATATTCATCAGAACGGAAATCTCCTTGCTCGAAACATTCATCCTTAGATATGCACAAAGTTTTAATTCACGTCGAGTTAGAGAAGGATAAGCAGATTTGATACGTGTAAGGAATTCTTTATGTACATTTTCAAACTGAGTTTCAAAAATCTCCCATTGTTTCTCATTATCAATTTCTTTATTGATCTTCCGGGCAAGGTATTTTACACCGTGTTTATGGATTTCATCTTTTGAATCGGCAACCAGTTTTTTCATTTCGTCCCGCAAGGTGATCAGCATTTCGTTTTTATGGAGCATCTGCATGGTAGCATTTGCGAGTTCCTTATCTTTCAGCTTCATTTCTTCCCGTAATTTTTCGTTCCTGATCTGTACAACTTTCTTTTCCGCTTCGAGTGCCTCCCGCTGCAATTGTTCTTCCTTTTTCCTGAATAATTCTTCCTGTTCTCGCTGGCTTTTGAGTTTACTTCTGGTAACCCGCTTCCTCACTAAATAGGCAACCAAGAAAAGGATAAACAGGAACATTAGTGCATAAACAATAAAAGCGTAAACGGTTCTGTAAAATGGCGGCAGAATTTTAAACTGGAATGAGGCTTCCTGTGAAACGACATCATAATTGTTTTTTGTCTTAACCCTGAAAACATAATCTCCTTCAAACAAATTCGCAAACTCCCTGTCGTTGCGCAACTGCCAGGGGGTCCAGTCATTATCATAACCTTCCAAAAAAGTTGAAAAATATAATTTCCCTGCATTTTCAAAATCACTGGCAGAATAATAAAACTCTTCATTGTTTCCTTTGTGCGCCAAGACGACCGGTTGGCCATCATCTGTTTTATGAAACCTGCGGATAGAATCGCCTTGCATTGATTGCATGTACCTTATGTAGGTTCTAAACGGATAGTTGTATTTCTTGGTAAAAGAGGGGTCGTAATGGATGAACCCGTTCTCGGCACCAAAAATCACATTTTGACCATCAATTGGATAAACAAATTCAAAACCCTTCACAAATTTTCCTTCGATTTGTCGGAATGGAATATTAATGTTGTTGTAATTGCCATCTTCGCGTTTGCGAAAAACACCGGTACCTTCTGTCGTAAAGTACCAATAATTATCGTTGTTGTCCTTTTTTAACGATTTTATTGACTGCCCGTCCAGTATTTTGTTAAGGTAAGTATCGGGGAGGAAGGTGTTTTTATCTTTCGAAAAATTATAAATATTTTTGGTGGTAATAAAAATTATTTTGCCGTTAACCTTTGACAGGCTTACGTCGTTGGTTGGTAAATCGCTGTTGTTTTTGTTGTATTGTTTGATCTTGGTCAGCGAGTCGAAGGTGCTATTCAGCGTAAAGTGAAAAATGCCTTTGTAGCCGTGAGCCATCCATAGTGTGCTGTCGTTGTCGAATGCAAGTGTTCTGGCAGATTCCGAACATCCTTTAATGATTTTATCGAATTTCCATTTTCCGTTAACTTTTTGATAAAGTACAAGACCAGTATAGGTTCCACCGATTATTTTTTCTGTTTTGCCCGGAACTTTTACGAAAGTCCAGCCCCCCGGAATGTCTGATATCTTTTTTGCATGATCTCCATCAATCAGGTAAGTACCGGTGTGTGTACCACAGAACAATGTACCGTCAATTTCATTCAGTGTCCAAACCTGACCGCGAGTTTTATCGACAAGTTCAAACTTTTTCTTTCCGGGATTTTCATTCGCCAATTCGGAAATGTGTTTTACAAAAAGACCCTGGTTGGTTCCCAAGTAAAGGTTATCCCTGTATTTTATGGCGGTATATCCTGCACTGAGTCCATAATTGTAAGAAAGCTGCAAAAGTGGCGAGTTGATCTCAACATAATCAATTCCGTGATCGGTTCCCAGCCACAAATTTCCATAATTATCCTGCTGAATACAGAGGATGGTGTTGTTCTGTAGCTCATCGTCCATCGAAATAAATTGGACAGGTTTTCCCTCATAAGTGCATATCAGCAGGCCATTCTGAATAGTCCCGAAAGCAAGCAGTTCATTGTTCAGGCGGTATGCACAATAAACCTGGTTTTGTTTCAGGAAGTCGTTGGATGCATTTTTCCATTCTTTTATTGTGTTGCCGTCATATATAAAATTTCCGTCCGATGAAGTTGATATCAGCAGTTTGTTTCCATATGGAAGCATACTCCATATCTCTTTTCCCTTAATCTTTTCAAGACCTACCAATGGATAAAGGTTTCCCATGGCGTATCGCATAATCCCATCTTTCAGTTCGTTGACGTAATAGGAATTGTTGACCATATAGGAAAAATGAAATGAGGAATCAGGTTTAATAATTGTTATACTGTCGTTGTTGTAAAGCATAATCTGGTTAAACGACTGAAAGATGACGCCATCCATGTGGATGTATATTTTCCAGACTTCACTGAAATTCCTCTGGTCAGCAGGCAGCAAATCATTCAGGGAATGAAAGACAGCCCCGCCATTTTTACCAAGTTTAAAATATCCGATCTCGTTAACCCCCCCTGCATAAAGGATCCCATCTTTTCCAAGTTTGATCGACCGTAGGATACTGTTGTTAGGAAGAGCATAAATTTTCCACTTTGAACCATCAAATTCAAGCAAGCCGTCGTTGTTGGCAAAGTACATCATCCCGTTGTTTCCCTCTTCGATGCTCCATGTCTGGCTGCCTGCATGGTATGTAGATCGGCTGTAATTTCGTACAAAAGGAGTTCCAATTGATTTTACCTGGGAAACTGCAGTAAGCACAATCATCCATGCTGCAAACGTAAATATGGCTTTTTGGAAGTTGGACATGATCACAATTGTTGACCATGCAAATATAGAGAATTCGTTGAGATTTTAAAATCCCAACTATTCAGCATTTTAATTGAAAAAAATATGCGTCATTTTGTTATTGAACAAAAAGATTTTTTTTTAGTAATAGTGCAATCAGATGCGATAAGATAGCCAAAGTAATAATAAGAGTTCCTGATAGATTATTCCGTTTTTGGTTTTGTTGATTGACAAATTATAGTCGATTTAAAAGCTAAAACTGTCTCACCTGATTGAAGGCATATTTATTTTTACAATTTAGTTTTGTTGATGATTAATAGAAATTAATTGCTTTTGATGATTATTTTTTCCGCTACAAATAGAATTAATTTCTGTAAAGCGATATGTCTTCACGTCATATTAAAATTGGGTTATAACTAAAATTTCTTAGTATATGACAAAAAACAGATGAATAATATTAAATGTATAAACGGTATCAATAAGTTGTTTTCAAGTTAATGTATATTGGAAAAACTGAATAATATCATTTCAAAAAACTAAACTTTAAACAACTTCTATAAATAATAA
>Ga0114934_10000540_pt1 | contig 24219 bp, 36 predicted proteins | sample 4SBtaG_2_FD_99695 | JGI IMG/M metagenome (GOLD analysis project Ga0114934, IMG submission 99695) | Deep subsurface microbial communities from Kolumbo volcano to uncover new lineages of life (NeLLi) - 4SBTROV10_white metaG | ecosystem: Environmental > Aquatic > Marine > Volcanic ...
GAGCCGTCAAGTTTTATCATTGCTTCGTCAATGGCACGCTGATCAAAAATATAAGCGCCTTTCATTTCTTTAGCCAAAATATTATTAACATTATAAATAGCTTTCTGTACGCCTTTACCTAAAAAACGCGCTTTATCACCATCACGAAGTTCTACCGCTTCGTAAGAACCTGTCGATGCACCTGAAGGTACTGCGGCACGACCTAATACTCCCCTTTCAGTTATCACATCTACTTCAATGGTTGGGTTACCTCGGGAATCTAATATTTCCCTTGCTTTTATTGCTGCTATTCTAGACATAATTTTCAATTTTTAAATTTATCGTCACAAAAGTACGGAAAGGATTTAAAAAAAAATGATTTATATTTATAAAAAACAAAAAGCCCCCTACAACTCGTGCAGAGGACTCACTTGCCATGAAAAAATTCTTATTTTATTCCGATTTTCCTTCGGTATTTTTATCTTCTTTTTTAGGGTTTTCTTTCTTTTCTTCTTTCTCAGCTTTTGGTGTTTCAGTCTTTTTTACTTCTTTTTTTACCGGATTAGCTTTAGGTGATTCTTTTCCCTTTTCTTTATTTTCCGGTTTTTTAGGCGTTGATTTCTTTTCAGCTTTCGGAGTTTCCTTTTCCTTAGCTACCGGTTTTTTGCTTTCGTCTTTTTTTACTTCTGCCTTTGGTGTATCAGCTTTTTTAACTTCTGCATCTACTTTCTTTTCCTCTGCTACAGTAGTATCAGCAGCTTCATTTTTGGCTTCCGGTGTTTTCGCCTGATCGGTTTGCTTTTCTTTTACTTCTGCAGTTGCCTGTGTCGTTTCAGCTGCCGTCGTTTTTTTGGAACGACTACGACGCGTCGTTTTCTTAGCTGCCTTTTTAGAAGTTAATAAGTTTTCGTTAAAGTCAACCAATTCAATATAGCACATTTCTGCATTATCACCATAACGATTACCTGTTTTTATAATGCGTGTATATCCACCCGGACGGTCAGCCACTTTAGCACTAACATCTCTAAAAAGTGTTGTAACAGATTCTTTATCCTTCAGATAACTAAATACAATTCTTCTTGAATGCGTAGAATCATCTTTTGATTTTGTAATCAATGGCTCAACGAAAAGACGAAGGGCTTTTGCCTTTGCCACCGTTGTTTTAATCCGTTTATGTACAATCAAGGAATTTGCCAAATTCATCAAAGTAGCATTTCTATGTTGGCTTTTTCTTCCTAAATGATTAAATTTTTTCCCGTGTTTCATCTTACATTACTCCTTCTCTAATTTATATTTTTTTACATCCATGCCATAATTTAATTTATAGCTGGCAAGCATTTCATCAATCTCTGTCAAGGATTTTTTACCAAAATTACGGAATTTCAATAAGTCATCCTTATTATAAGTTACCAAATCACCCAATGTTTTTACATCAGCAGCTTTTAAACAATTTAATGCTCTTACTGATAAGTCGAGATCAACAAGTTTTGTTTTCAGCAATTGACGCATTTTAAGAATTTCTTCGTCAAACTTCTCATTTTCTGTCGATTCGTCAAAGTCAAGTGATATTTTTTCATCTGAAAATAGCATGAAATGATGAATCAATATTTTAGCTGTTTCTTTTAAAGCATCTTTCGGATTAATTGATCCGTCGGTAGCTATTTCAATAATTAGTTTTTCGTAGTCCGTTTTTTGTTCTACCCTAACATTTTCTGTAAAATATTTTACATTTTTAATAGGTGTAAAGATAGAAGCAATAGGAATGACATCAATATCTGTTTCGAGTGTTTTATTCTCTTCTGCCGATTGATATCCACGACCTTTATTGATAGTTAACTGAATGCTTAAACGAACATCTTTGGTCATATGACAAATTTCCAATTCAGGGTTTAGTACTTCAAACCCCCTGGTAAATTTGGCAATATCTTCTCCTTTAAATACTTCTTGATCAGTAATTACAATATTTACTTTTTCAGTTTCGAATTCTTCAATCCGTTTTTTAAAGCGAACTTTTTTTAAATTTAAAAGTATATTAACTACATCCTCCATCACCCCTTTAATAGTAGCAAATTCGTGATGAACACCATCTATACGAACATGGGTAATAGCATATCCCTCAATAGAGTTTAACAAAACTCTTCTTAAGGCATTACCAATGGTGACTCCGAAACCATGTTCCAGAGGAGAAAACTCAAAAGTAGCTAAATGGTCTTCACCCTCTAGCATAAATACTTTGTCCGGCTTTTGAAATGGAATAATTGACATAAATAATAGATTATTTTGAATACAATTCAACAATAAGTTGCTCAGTGATGTTTTCTGGAATTTCAGATCTTTCCGGGAAATTCAAAAACTTTCCTGAAAGGTTATCTGCATTCCATTCCAACCATGTATATTTATTGGCATGGCTAGATTTCAGAGATTCAAAAATTACTTCAAGCGATTTTGATTTCTCACGAACAGATACAACATCACCTTGTTTTAGGAGCATTGAAGGAATATTAACAACACTATCATTAACACAAATATGCTTATGCCCAACTAATTGACGAGCAGCAGCACGCGTTGGAGATATTCCTAAGCGAAAGACAACATTATCTAAACGGGATTCCAATAACTGGAGTAAAACCTCACCGGTTACACCCTTTTTAGAGGATGCTTTCTTAAATAAGTTAGAAAACTGCCGTTCTAATACACCATAAGTATATTTAGCTTTTTGTTTTTCTTTTAACTGTAAACCATATTCGGAAACTTTTCTTCTACGGTTTAAACCATGTTGTCCTGGTGGATATTTTTTCTTTTCAAAAGATTTATCCTGCCCATAAATGGGTTCTAAAAATTTTCTTGCAATTTTGGTTTTTGGACCTATGTATTTTGCCATTTTTTAAAAAATATTTCTTCTTAAATCAAACTCTTCTACGTTTTGGTGGACGACAACCATTATGTGGTAATGGTGTAACATCTATAATTTCAATCACCTCAATACCGACTCCGGCAATACTTCTAATAGCAGATTCTCTTCCTGATCCGGGTCCTTTCACAAAAATTTTCACTTTTCGCAGGCCTAAATCAAATGCCTCTTTAGCAGCATCTTCCGAAGCTATTTGTGCAGCATAGGGTGTATTTTTCTTGGATCCTCTAAAGCCTTTCTTCCCGGCAGAAGACCATGATATTACTTCGCCATTAGCATTTGCCAAGGTAATAATAACATTATTGAATGATGAAGAAATATGTGCTTGACCGATGGGTTCAATCTTAACTTTCTTCTTTCTTGTTTTTGTTGGTTTTTTTGCCATAATTCATCAATTATTTAACCGCTTTCTTTTTATTAGCAATTGCTCTTTTTTTACCACGACGCGTACGTGCATTATTCTTTGTATGCTGTCCACGAACCGGCAATCCTATTCTGTGACGAATACCACGATATGAAGCAATATCCTGTAAGCGTTTAATATTTGTTTGTACCTCTGATCGCAATTCACCCTCAATCTTATAATTTTGAGAAATAATATTACGAACATTTGAGATTTGGTCATCTGACCAATCTTTTACTTTTACATTAACATCAATTCCTGCTTCAGTCAAAATCTTAGTTGCATTAGTTCTACCTATACCAAAGATATAGGTCAATGCTATTAAACCTCTTTTATTATCAGGAACATCAATACCAGCTATACGAGCCATATATTAAAATTTTTGGGTTGCAAAATTAATACTTTTATCCTTGTCTTTGTTTAAATTTCGGATTTTTTTTATTGATGACATATAATCGTCCTTTTCTTCGAACAATTTTACAGTCAGCACTTCTTTTTTTTACGGATGTTCTTACTTTCATAACAGTCGTTTTTATTTATATCTAAAAATAATTCTTCCCTTGGTTAAATCATAGGGTGACATTTCAATCTTTACTTTATCTCCTGGCAGAATACGAATATAATGCATCCGCATTTTACCGGAAATATGGGCTGTAATAACATGCCCGTTTTCAAGTTCAACACGAAACATTGCATTTGACAATGCTTCCAGTATCGTTCCGTCTTGTTCTATCGATGGTTGTTTTGCCATATTTTATTTAGTAAAAATTTTAATATTTATATTCAATCTATTATTTATTTTTTTTGATAAACTACTTTATCAATCATTTCAAAATCAGATAAAATGTCTGCCTTACCATCTATAATAGCAATAGAGTGTTCAAAATGAGCAGAAGGTTTTCCGTCTAATGTTGAAAAAGTCCATCCGTCGTTTGCGATTTGAACATCTTTACTGCCCAAATTTATCATTGGCTCAATAGCTATCACCAAACCATTTTTAATTTTCTTTCCGTTGCCGCGTTTTCCATAGTTAGGCACTTGTGGTTTTTCGTGAAGATGTCGCCCCACACCATGACCCACTAATTCTCTAACTACAGAATAACCTAAATTTTCTACATGCGATTGAACAGCAAAACCGATATCGCCTATTCTATTACCATCCGCAGCGGACGCAATACCTTTATACAAACCATTACGCGTTGCTTTCATGAGTTTCAGTTTTTCCTCATCTACCTCTCCTACCGGAAATGTATAAGCAGAATCGCCAAAGAAACCATTTAGAATTGTTCCACAATCAATGGAAACAATATCACCTTCTTTTATAATCACTTTTTCTGATGGTATGCCATGAACAATTTTATTGTTTTCGGAAATACATAGTGTAGCAGGAAATCCTTCATAGCCTTTAAAAGCAGGTTCTGCTCCATTGTCGCGGATAAATTCTTCAGCAATTTTATCCAGTTGTAGCGTACTAATACCGGGCTTAAGGATTTTTCCCATCTCAGCCAATGTTTTAGATACTAATAAATCGGCTTGTCTAATTTGCTCTATTTCTTCTCTACAATAAATCATTTTCTATATAGAAGCACCATAGCTTCCACGACCTTTAATTTTTCCAGATTTGATAAGACCATCATAGTGTCTCATTAATAAGTGACTCTCTATCTGCTGTAATGTATCTAACACTACGCCAACCAAAATCAACAAAGAGGTTCCTCCATAAAATTGAGCAAAGCTGTTATTAACGCCTGCAATCATAGCAAAAGCAGGTAAAATAGCAACAATCGCCAAAAAAACAGAACCGGGCAAAGTAATTTTGGACATTATAGAATCAAGAAACTCAATCGTTTTTCGCCCCGGTTTAACACCAGGAATAAAACCGCCATTTTTTTTCATATCTTCTGCCATTTGTGTTGGATTAATAATAATGGCAGTATAAAAATAAGTAAAGATAATAATCAGTAGTGCAAAAGTAAAATTATACCAAAACCCCGTAAAATCTGCAAATGCCGCAGCGAAACCCGACACGGTATCAGAAGTTGAAAATCCGGCAAGCATCATTGGGACAAACATTAACGCTTGAGCAAAAATAATCGGCATGACACCAGCAGCATTTACTTTTAGTGGAATATATTGACGAACACCGCCATATTGTTTATTGCCAACAATTCGTTTAGCATACTGAACCGGAATCTTTCGGACTGCTTGTACAAGTGCAATGGTAATTAATATTACCACCAACAGCATAACCAATTCAATCAACAACATAACTAATCCACCCTGACCACTTAGCCGAGTTCCAAACTCTGCCGCAAGAGCAAACGGGAACCTCGCAATAATTCCGATCATAATAATTAATGAGATACCGTTGCCAATACCTCTATCCGTAATTCGTTCACCAAGCCACATAATAAATACGGTACCTGCAATCAGAATTATCACAGAGCTAATTGTAAAGAAAGAACCTTTCAAAACAAAGGCAGATTCCGGTAATTGAGCATGTAAATTAGCTAAATAACTTGGTGCCTGAAACAATAAGATAACAACAGTTAGATAGCGGGTAATTTGATTAATTTTATTTGTACCACTTTCACCTTCTTTTTGTAACCGTTGAAAATACGGAACTGCAACACCTAATAACTGTACAACAATAGATGCAGAGATATAGGGCATAATACCCAAAGCAAAAATAGAAGCATGAGAAAAAGCCCCACCAGAAAACATATCTAATAATCCAAGTACCCCATTAGCGGTTTGCTTTCTAAGATTTTCCAATTGAGAAGGATCAACTCCAGGTAAAACGATAAAAGATCCTAACCTATAAATCAATAAAATCCCCAATGTATAGAGAATCCTCTTTCGAAGTTCTTCTATCTTGTATATGTTAACTAATGTCTCTATTAATTTTTTCATTTACCTATAATATTTGGAATACCACCTTGTTTTTCAATAGCTTTCTTAGCAGAATCAGAATATGCATGAGCATAAACATCTAATTTAATTTTAATTTCGCCTGTTGCAAGGATTTTGAGTAAATCTTTTTGTTTTACCAGTCCTATTTCCATTAAGAAGTCAAAATCGATTTTAGAAACTTTATATTTTTCTGCAATATATTGCAAATCCTGAAGGTTCAGTATTCGGTATTCTTTTCTATTTATATTCTTAAATCCATATTTAGGCACCCTTCTTTGCAAAGGCATTTGTCCTCCCTCAAAACCCACTTTGCGGGAATAACCTGAACGGGATTTTGCTCCTTTATGACCACGAGTGGCAGTACCACCTTTTCCAGAAGCTTGTCCACGACCCAATCTTCTTACTTTTCCTTTGACACTTCCTTTAGCAGGTTTTAAATTATGTAATTCCATTTTCTATTCTCCTTAAATTTCTTCAACTTTAACCAAGTGTTTTACTTTATTTACCATTCCTAAAATGGCAGGTGTGGCATCATGTTCCACTTTCTTGTGCATTTTTGTTAATTTCAATGCAATAAGTGTTTTTTTCTGGGATAGCTCATACCCTATTGCACTTTTAACTAATTCTATTTTTATTTTTTTCATAAACGAAATTTTATCCGTTAAAAACTTTGTCCAAAGTAACATTTCTCTGTTTAGCTATTGTTTTAGGATCTCTTAATTCCAACAATGCATTGAAAGTTGCTTTAACCAAATTATGTGGGTTAGACGACCCTTTAGATTTTGCTAAAACATCTTTGATACCGACACTCTCCAATACAGCACGCATAGCACCACCGGCTTTAATTCCTGTACCACTTGATGCCGGTTTCATAAACACTCTTGCTCCACCGTATTTTGCTGTTTGCAGATGCGGAATGGTTCCTTTATGAATAGGTACACGAATTAAATTTTTCTTGGCATCTTCAACACCTTTGGCAATAGCAGTAGTTACCTCATTCGATTTACCAAGTCCATGACCAACAATTCCATCTTCATTTCCAACAACCACAATAGCAGCAAAACTAAATGTTCGACCACCTTTGGTTACTTTCGTTACCCTTTTGATTGCAACTAAGCGATCTTTTAAATCAAGATCTGTCGTTTTTATTTTTCTAATACTTCCTGACATAATATTTAAAATTTAAGTCCTCCTTCTCTAGCGCCTTCAGCAAGTGCTTTTACACGACCAAAATAAGGATAACCATTTCTATCAAAAACAATTGTTTCAATCTTTTTCTCTAACGCTTTTTGTGCAGCCAAAACACCTACCTTTTTAGCTTGTTCTGTTTTTGTCATCTTCTCGTCGCCAATTTCATTTGAAGAAAAACCCATAAGTGTTTTCCCTGCTTCGTCGTCAATGAACTGGACATAAATACCGGTATTACTACGAAAGACAGAAAGACGCGGTCTTTTAGCTGTTCCTTTTACAATTTTACGAATCCTATATTTGATTCGTTGTCTACTTTCTTTTTTTGTTTGCCCCATAATAAGTTATTTTTATGATTTTGCTGTCGCTGCAGTCTTACCAGCTTTTCTGCGTAATTCTTCACCTACATATTTAACGCCTTTACCTTTATAAGGCTCAGGAGGTCTCATTGAGCGAATTTTTGCTGCAACTATTCCAATTAATTGTTTATCGCAACTAGTCAGTGTAATAATTGGATTCGACCTTCTTTCTGTTACTGTCTCAACCTTTACTTCATCGGGTAACTGGAAATAGATAGGATGAGAAAATCCTAAATTAAGTTCCAAAATTTGCCCTTTTGCTTCCGCTTTATATCCGACACCAACGAGTTCTTGTTTGATAACAAAACCTTTGGAGACTCCCTCTACCATATTATTCAGAAGCGAACGATAAAGACCATGAAAGGACTTCACTTGTTTTTCATCTGATTGACGGCTAAGAATAATTTTATTATTCTCTACTTTTACCGTAATAGTTGAGTCCACTTTTTGTTCTAAAGTACCCAATTTACCGGTAATCGTAACAAGATTTTCTTTCGAAATATCAACTTTTACGCCTTCTGGTATTATTACGGGTGCATTTCCTATTCGTGACATTCTAATAATTTTTTAATAAACATAACATAATACTTCGCCACCTATATTTTCTTTTTTTGCCTGTTTTCCGGTCATCACACCTTTAGAGGTAGAGATGATTGAAATTCCCAAGCCATTTAATACACGAGGCAAACTTTTAGAATCAACATATTTTCTAAGTCCAGGTTTACTTATTCTCTGAATCTTTGTCATCACAGGTGTTTTGCTTTGTCCAGCATATTTTAAAGCAATTTTAATAATTCCCTGTTTGTCATCTTCTTCAAACTTAAAACCTAATATATATCCATATTCAAGTAATACTTTCGTAATTTCTTTTTTCATGTTTGATGCGGGTATTTCAACAACTTTATGTTTTGCTTGAATTGCGTTTCGTACCCTCGTTAAATAATCTGCAATAGGATCTGTCATAATATCATTTTTTTATTTACCAACTTGCTTTTTTAATTCCGGGAATTAAACCCTGAGAAGCCATTTCGCGAAAAACAATCCGGCTAATACCAAAATGTCTCATATATCCTTTAGGGCGTCCGGTAATTCCACATCTATTGTGTAATCTAATTTTAGAAGAGTTTCTGGGTAATTTTTGTAATCCTTCCCAGTCACCTTCAGCTTTAAGTCTAGCACGCTTTTCGGCATAACGAGCAATTAGTTTTTCCCGTTTTACTTCTCGTGCTTTCATTGATTCTTTTGCCATAACCTAGTAATTATTTTTTTAAGTTTTTAAAAGGCATTCCAAATTCACGTAAAAGCGCATATGCTTCTTCATCTGTTTTAGCTGTGGTAACAAATGTAATTTGAAGACCTAATATTTTATTAATTTTATCTAAATCTATTTCAGGAAAGATAATCTGTTCAGTAATTCCCAAAGTATAATTTCCTCTACCGTCAAACTTAAAATCAACACCCTTAAAATCTCTAACTCGTGGTAAAGCAACAGAGATTAAGCGATCTAAGAATTCATACATTTTTTGATTTCGAAGTGTTACTTTTACACCAATAGGAATATTCCTACGCAATTTGAAATTAGAGATATCCTTTTTGGATATAGTCGCAATGGCTTTTTGACCTGAAATAGCAGTAATTTCACTAATTGATGTTTCAATTAATTTTTTGTCTGCAACAGCCTCACCAACACCTCTGTTTATTACAATTTTCTGTAATACTGGCACTTGCATCACGGAATTAAAATTAAATTCTTTTTTTAATTTCGGAACAATTTCCTCGTGATATTTTGTTTTTAGTCTTGGAATATATTTTTCCATTATTTAAGTTCCTCCCCTGATCTTTTAGCATAACGAACTAATTTACCTTTACTATTCAAGCGGCGACCAACTCGAGTAGGTTTTCCTGTTTTATGATCAACTGGTAATAGATTGGAAATATCAACAGCAGCTTCTCTTTTAATAATTCCACCGTTGGGATTATCCTGATTTGGTTTTGTATGTTTCGAGATTAAATTAACGCCCTCAACAATAGCACGTTTTTTATCAATAATAACTTCTAGGACTTTACCTTTTTGTCCTTTATTATTACCGGCTATTACCATAACCTCATCGCCTTTTTTAATATGTAATTTCTTGGCCATTTTCTTAAATTTAAAGCACTTCCGGTGCTAATGAAATAATCTTCATATATTTAGTTTCGCGTAACTCTCTGGGTATAGGACCAAAAATACGCGTACCTCTTAATTCGCCAGCGGTATTCATTAATACTACAGCATTGTCGTCAAAACGAATGTATGAACCATCCTTCCTTCTTATTTCTTTTTTTGTTCGCACAACAATTGCTTTAGTAACTGTACCCTTTTTTACTTCACTAGAAGGGATAGCAGATTTTACCGCAACAACTATTTGGTCACCTACTCTAGCATAGCGTTTTTTACTGCCTCCCAATATCCCAATACAAAGGACTTCCTTGGCTCCGCTATTATCGGCAACATTTAATCTTGATTCTCTCTGTATCATAATTATTTAACCTTTTGAATAATTTTTACAAAACGCCATCTTTTCATTTTACTCAATGGACGCATTTCCATAATAGAAACCAAATCGCCGACACTACATTCATTTTTTTCGTCGTGAGCATAAAACTTAGTTGTTTTCTTAACATATTTTCCATATTTAGGATGTTTTTTCTTTTGCTGAACAGCAACAACTACAGTTTTATCCATGCTATTGCTAACAACCAATCCTATTTTTTCCTTTCTTAAATTTCTATTTTCCATAGGAAACATTATTTTTCAATTTTTTCTAATTCTCTTCTTCTAACATCATTCTTTAATCGAGCAATATCTTTTCTAAGTGCCGGAATCTGATTTGGGTTCTCCAAAGGTGAGATAGCATGATTCATTTTCATTTTCACCAATCTCAATTTTTCTTCTTCCACCCTTTCTTTCAGTTCCTTTTCGGTCATTTGTCTAATTTCTGAATTTTTCATTGCTTAAAATTTTTTGGATTATTCAAAATTATAATCACGGCGTACAACAAATCTTGTTCTTACCGGAAACTTTTGGGCGCCTAACCTCATGGCTTCTTTGGCTACATCATAAGGGATACCGTCTATTTCCATTAAAATTCTTCCTGGTGTAACAGGGGCAACAAATTCTTCAGGAGCACCTTTACCTTTACCCATACGAACCTCAGCAGGTTTTTTAGTAATCGGTTTGTCCGGAAAAATTCTAATCCATAATTGCCCTTCTCTTTTCATATGACGGGTAATTGCCTGACGAGCAGCTTCAATCTGCCTCCCAGTAATCCAAGTAGTGTCCAATGATTTAATGGCAAATGATCCAAAGGCAATTTGATTCCCTCTTTGGGCATTTCCTTTCATTCTACCTTTTTGCCATTTTCTATGTTTTGATTTTTTCGGTTGTAACATTTTACCGTAATCTTTAAATGATTATATAATTATTTTCTTCTGTTATCTCTTCTTCTATCATCTCTCTGGTTGCCTCTTCTGAATCCTTTGTTTTTTGGTTTGAAATTAGGAGACAAGTCTCGTTTTCCATAAACTTCACCTCTAAATAACCAAACTTTCACGCCAATTAAACCTAATTTTGTTTGTGCTTCCTTCAACGAATAATCGATATCTGCGCGGAAAGTATGTAAAGGAATTCTTCCTTCTTTATAAATTTCTGAACGAGCCATTTCAGCGCCATTTAATCTGCCTGAAACTTGAATTTTTATACCTTCAGCGCCCATTCTCATAGAAGCAGCAATAGCAGTTTTAATAGCTTTTTTAAAGGAAATTCTACCTGAAATCTGACGGGCTACATTATTAGCTACCAAGGTGGCTTCTAATTCCGGGCGTTTAATTTCCATGATATTTATTTGGACTTCTTTTTTTGTAAGCTTTTTAATTTCTTCTTTGAGCTTATCTACTTCTTGTCCTCCTTTACCAATAATAATTCCTGGACGGGCAGTATGGATTGTTACCGTAATCAGTTTTGGTGTTCTTTCAATTGGTATTCTAGCAATACTTGCTTGTGGCAAACGAACATTTATATATTTGCGAATCTTATCGTCTTCAATGATAAATTCCTCATATTTCTTTTTCCCACCAGACCAACTGGAATCCCATCCTCTGATGAATCCAATTCTATTTGCTAAAGGATTTACTTTTTGCCCCATTGTTATTTCTTATTAGTTTTTTTATTATCATTATCTTTTTTTGAATCTTCTGTCACCTTAGTGTCAATAATCTCCTCTCCAATTTCTTCTACTTTTTTATTTATAGTATCAACAACTAAAGTAACATGACACGATCTTTTAAGGATTCTATGCGCTCTTCCTTGTGGTGCAGGTTGAATTCTTTTCAATGATCTTCCTTGATTAACAAAAACTTCCTTTACGAAAAGTTCACTTTCTTCTAATTGTTTTTGGGCATTTTTATTTTGCCAATTTGCAATTGCCGAGAACAATAACTTTTCAATATTATTCGAAGCATATTTTGGACTAAAATGTAGTATATTCAATGCTTGATTGACATTCATGCCTCTAATTTGGTCAGCAACTAATCTAACTTTTCGTGGAGACATCCGCAAGTTATTTAAAACAGCAAAACTTCTATCTTTGTTTTGTTCTTTTAACGCTTCTGAACTTTTTCTTTTTCTTGCACCCATTGTATAAATAATTCTAAGTTATTATTTCTTTCTACTTCCGGCATGACCACGGAATGTTCTTGTTGGTGAAAATTCACCTAATTTATGACCAACCATATTCTCTGTAATATACACAGGGATAAATTTATTTCCATTATGAACGGCAATCGTATGACCTACAAAATCAGGAGAGATTATTGATGCACGCGACCATGTTTTGATTACGCTTTTTTTTCCTGATTCGTTTTGTTCAAGAATCCGTTTCATTAATTTATAATGAATAAATGGTCCTTTTTTTAATGATCTAGCCATAATCTATTTATTTTTTCTATGTTCAACAATGTATTTATCTGAATATTTTTTTGGTGAACGGGTTTTGTAACCTTTTGCAAGTAATCCCTTTCTGCTTCTTGGATGTCCACCTGACGAACGACCTTCTCCACCACCCATTGGATGATCTACTGGATTCATTACAACACCTCTTGTACGAGGACGAACACCTAACCACCGTTTTCTTCCGGCTTTACCGTGTGATTCCAATCGATGATCTTGATTAGATACCGCACCAATTGTTGCGCGACAAGAAACCAATATTTTTCTTATTTCTCCTGAAGCCATTTTAATGTTAGCATATTTTCCTTCTCTAGAAACTAAAGTTACATAAGAACCGGCACTTCTAGCTATCTGTCCACCTTTACCGGGATTAATTTCAATATTGTGAACAATAGTTCCTAAGGGAATATCGGCTAAATAAAGAGTATTGCCAATTTCAGGAGAAATTCCTTTTCCTGAAATAATTTCTTGTCCTATTTTAATGCCATGAGGAGCAATAATATACCGTTTCTCGCCATCTTTATACACGACTAAGGAAATTCTTGCAGTACGGTTAGGATCATATTCTACTGTTTTAACAACAGCAGGAATACCGTCTTTATTTCTTTTAAAGTCAATAATACGATACCGCTTTTTGTGCCCCCCCCCCATATATCTTACAGTCATCTTACCGGAATGGTTACGACCACCTGTACGTTTCAATGGTCCCAATAATGATTTTTCAGGTACAGAAGTCGTAATTTCCTCAAATGTAGGAATTACTTTGTGTCTCTGACTCGGAGTTATCGGTTTGAATTTTTTTACACCCATTTTCTTTTTACTTAAATATTACTGTAAAAGTCAATTTTTTCACCTTCTTTTAAGGTTACAATAGCCTTCTTAAAAGCTTTTGTTCTACCTTTAATGACCCCTGTTTTGGTAAATCTACTTCTATTTTTTCCGGCATACTGCATGGTATTTACATCAACAATTTCAATATCATACATTTCTTCTACTGCTTTTTTAATTTCCAATTTATTGGCATTTCTGTCCACAATAAAAGCGTATTGATTCAATTTTTCACCAAGTTTTGTAAACTTTTCTGTTACAACAGGTCTATGTAGAATTTCAAGTTTCATCTCTTTTTATTTTAATATACTTTCAATAGTTGCAATACTGCTTTCAGTCAAAATAATTTGTTTGGCATTCATAATGCTATAAGTATTCAGATTGTTTGCTAAGATAACCTCAGTTCTCGGTACATTTCTAACAGACAATGAGAAATTTAGTTCCGGTTGGTGAATAACAAAGACGACTTTATTTTCTAACTTTAAAGCACTCATCATATTGATGGCTTCTTTGGTTTTAGGATTATCAAATTTAAAATCTTCAACAACCATAATTTTATTTTCTTTCGCTTTATACGACAGAGCAGATTTCCTTGCCAATTGTTTCACGCGTTTATTCAGTTTTATGTGATAAACTTTGGGGCGAGGACCAAAAGCTCTACCACCACCTACAAAGATAGGTGACTTAATACTACCCGCTCTAGCTGTTCCGGTACCTTTTTGTTTTTTAATCTTCCGCGTGCTATAGTTTACCTCTGCCCTTTCTTTAGATTTGTGTGTTCCTTGGCGTTGGTGCATTAAATACTGCTTCACATCCAAATAAATAGCATGATCATTTGGTTGTTCTAAATTGAAAACGGCATCATCTAATTTAATCTTTTTGCCGGTTTCTTCACCTGATATTTTATAAATAGAAATTTCCATTATTTAATTATTTTTACATAAGCACCCTTGTGTCCGGGAACATTTCCTTTAACAATCATTAAATTTTCTTCGGGAATAATTTTAACTACCTGCAAATTAACACTTTTAACATTCCTTGCACCTGTTTGACCGGCCATTCTCATACCTTTAAAAACACGCGATGGATAGGAAGATGCACCAATAGAACCCGGTGCTCTTAACCGATTATGTTGTCCGTGAGTAGCTTGTCCTACACCATGAAAACCATATCTTTTTACAACTCCCTGAAATCCTTTTCCTTTACTTACACCAACAACATCTACATACTTATCGTTTTCAAATATCTTAACGGTAATATCATCGCCTAATTTCCATTCGTCTTTGAAGTTCCTAAATTCTGCAAGAACTTTCTTAGGTGTTGATTTAGCATTTTTAAAATGTCCCATCATTGGTTTAGGCGTATTTTTTTCTTTAGCTTCACCATAAGCCACCTGAAGAGCATTATAACCATCTTTTTCTATCGTCTTAACCTGCGTAACTTTACAAGGTCCCATTTCAAGAACCGTACAAGGAATATACTTCCCCTGTTCTGTAAACAGAGAAGTCATACCTATCTTTTTTCCAATTAATCCGGCCATTTCTATTCGTTTATAATTTTATTTCTACTTCCACACCACTAGGCAACTCCAATTCAGTTAAAGCATCAATGGTTTTAACACTAGAGCTATAAATATCCATTAACCTTTTGTGTGAATTTAATTCAAATTGTTCTCTTGATTTTTTGTTCACAAAAGTGGATCTCAGCACGGTAAATATTTTCTTATTTGTAGGCAATGGAATAGGTCCATTTACGATGGCTCCAGTAGGTTTCACTGTCTTAATAATTTTTTCTACCGATTTATCCACCAAATTGTGATCGTAAGATTTTAATTTTATTCTTATTTTTTGACTCATATCAAATAATTTATCCTTGAATAATTTCTATTGCTTTTTGTTCAGGAACCATCCCATAATGAGAAAATTCCATTGTTGATGAGGCACGCCCTGAAGACAGTGTTCTAAGTACAGTAACATACCCAAATTGCTCGGCTAATGGTACTTGAACTTTTATCACCTTGGCATTCCCCTTATTTTCCATATCTAATACTTTTCCACGACGACGATTAAAATCCCCAATAATATCGCCCATATATTCTTCGGGTGTTACCACCTCAACATTCATAATGGGTTCCATCAAAATTGGATCCGCTTTTTTGGAAGCTTGTTTAAATCCAATTTTTGAAGCAATCTCAAATGAAAGTGCATCAGAATCTACCGGATGAAAAGAACCATCAAGTAATTCTACTTTTATAGATGTAACAGGGAAACCTAATACAGGACCATTCTGCATAGCTTCCTTAAATCCTTTTTCTATTGCAGGAATATATTCCCGTGGAATATTTCCTCCTTTTATAGAGTTAATAAACTGTAATCCTTCTTCTTCATCGTCACCCGGTGCCAATGTAAAAATAATATCAGCAAATTTTCCTCTTCCTCCAGTTTGTTTCTTAAATGTCTCCCGATATTTAACGCCTTTAGTAATTGCCTCCTTATAAGCAACTTGTGGCTTCCCTTGTCGGCAATCTACTTTAAATTCTCTTTTTAATCGATCAATAATAATCTCCAAATGTAATTCCCCCATACCACTAATAATTGTCTGACCGGTATTTTCGTCTGTCCTGACAGTAAAAGTTGGATCTTCTTCCGACAATTTATTCAGTGCTAAACCTAACTTATCGACATCTGCTTGAGAAGTTGGTTCTATTGCTACACCAATTACCGGATCTGGAAATTTCATAGACTCAAAAACGATGGTTTTTCCTTCATTAGACAAAGTATCGCCTGTCACAATGTTTTTAAAACCAACAGCTGCACAAATATCCCCTGCTTCCACTTTCTCTATAGGTTTTTGCTTGTTGGCATGCATTTGATATAGCCGCGTAATTCTTTCTTTCTTCCGTGTCCTTGAATTAAACACCATAGTTCCTGCTTTTAGCACGCCTGAATAAACACGCATATATGCTAAACGACCAACAAAAGGGTCCGTTGCAATCTTAAATGCTAATGCTGAAAATGGTTCTTCCGGAGAAGGTTTTCTCGTAAGTTTTTTAGATTCTGACAAATCCATTCCATGAACTTCGCCTATATCTATTGGAGCCGGCAAATATGCCGCAATAGCATCCAGCAACCGCTGAATACCTTTATTTTTAAAAGCTGACCCTGCTAACACAGGAACAATTTTTCTCTCAAGCACTGCTTGTCTAATAGTTGTCTTTATTTCTTCGACAGAAAGAGAACTTTCATCTTCCAAAAATTTCTCAAGCAGTTCATCATTTTGCTCTGCCACTGCTTCAATTAACTGAGCTCTTAATTCATGAGTTTGCTCAATTAAATCCTCAGGAATATCAACATATTTATAATTGGTACCCATCATTTCGTCGTCAATCCAAACAATGGCTTTATTTTCAATTAAATCAACCACCCCCTGAAATGATTCTTCTCGTCCGATAGGAATCTGAATTGGCAATGCATTAGCGCCGAGTTTATCTTTAATTTGATCAACAACAGCAAAAAAGTCAGCACCCACACGATCCATTTTATTGACAAAAGCAATTCGGGGCACATTATATTTATTGGCCTGACGCCACACAGTTTCTGATTGTGGTTCTACACCGCTTACGGCACAAAATACAGCAACGGCACCGTCTAAAACACGCAATGATCGTTCTACTTCTACAGTAAAATCTACATGTCCCGGTGTATCAATGATATTTATTTGGTGATCAGTATTTTTATATTCCCAAAAAGTAGTAGTAGCAGCAGAAGTAATGGTAATACCTCGTTCTTGCTCCTGTACCATCCAATCCATCGTAGCAGCACCCTCATGCACTTCACCAATTTTATGGGTAATACCGGTATAGAACAATATCCTTTCGGTTACTGTAGTCTTTCCGGCATCAATATGTGCCATAATACCGATATTTCTCATATGTGTTAAGTCGTGTGCCATCTTTTATCTAAAAAGTTAAAATTTAAAATGAGAAAATGCTTTATTAGCTTCCGCCATGCGGTGAACATCTTCTTTTTTCTTGTAGGCACCACCTTCGCTATTAAAAGCAGCTAAAATCTCAGCAGCTAATTTTTCAGCCATTGATTTTCCGTTCCTTTTTCTTGCAAATTCAATCAGTGCTTTATGACTAATAGAAATTTTGCGATCTTTTCTAACCTCTATCGGCACTTGAAAATTTGCACCACCTATTCTACGACTTTTCACCTCAACTTTGGGTGTAATATTTTCTAATGCTTCCTCCCAAATCTCTAATGCTGATTTCTCAATATCTTTTTTTCTTTTCTCAACAATATCAAGTGCATCGTAGAAAATATTGAAAGCAACTGTTTTTTTCCCGTCAAACATCAAATCGTTTACAAAACGAGTTACTCTCTCGTTGTGAAACTTAGAATCAGGGAATCTCTTTCTTGGTTTTAAAACACCTTTTCTCATACTCTATAATTATTTTTTCGGTTTTTTAGCACCGTATTTTGACCTTTTTTGTGTACGTCCATCCACTCCTGCAGTATCCAATGTACCTCTTATAACATGGTATCGAACACCGGGCAAATCTTTTACACGCCCACCCCTAACTAAAACAATGGAGTGTTCCTGCAAATTATGTCCCTCACCCGGAATATAAGCATTTACTTCTTTCCCGTTAGTTAGACGGACACGAGCCACTTTCCGCAAAGCTGAATTTGGCTTTTTGGGGGTTGTCGTATAAACTCTCAAGCATACACCTCGCCGCTGAGGACAACCGTCCAAAGCAGGTGCTTTACTCTTATAGTTTCTTGTCGTTCTTCCTTTTCTTACAAGCTGTTGTATAGTTGGCATTCCTAAAAAATTTTCAAAAATTGGGTTGCAAAGATACAATCTTTTTTTAAAAAAAAGCAATAAAGTATTTTTTTTTCTTTTTTTATTTCTTTCAATCAGTTTGGATATATCTACGCGTATAGTCTAAAAACAGGTAAACCTTAAATCCGCAAGTGTATTTCTATTCCAAACGCCAACTTCCTGTCATTAAAGACAATGCTCGTTTTTCGATTCTCTCCATAGCGAATGCTATGTTTCCGAGTCTCAAAACTGTGCTTCCCTTTACCAACAAACATTTGACATTTTCATGACGAAAATACTTGCGGATTTAAGGTTAAAAAAAATAATAATTATCTTATGGTATCATTATTTTTCAAAAAATTATTTACTTTTGCTACACTTTTTTTAAACCAATAAATTATCATGAAAATTTATCAAACTACAGACATAAGAAATGTTACACTTCTAGGGAATAGCAGTTCGGGGAAAACGACTTTAGCCGAATGTATCTTATTTAATAATGGTATCATTGACAGAAGAGGTACGGTAGAAAATAAAAATACGGTGTCAGACTTTAAAGATATTGAACACGAAAATGAGACATCCGTATTTTCCACAGTATTTTCTGTTGAACACAATGACAAGAAAATAAATTTCATTGATGTTCCCGGAGCTGATGATTTTACAGGTCAAGTACTACCTGCCATACAAACTGTTGAAACAGGATTAATGGTTGTCAATGCACAAAATGGTGTGGAAGTAGGAACAGAAATTCAAAGTCGTTTTGCAGCACAATATAATCTACCTATCATTTTCGCAATCAACGAAATGGATCACGAAAAAGCGAATTTCACCAATAGTGTTGAAACGCTAAAACAAAGATTTGGCAGCAATGTTATTGTTGCCCAGTATCCTTTAAATACAGGTAATAATTTTGACTCTGTTATTGATGTTATTACCATGAAGATGTACAAAACTTCTGATGGAGGTAAAAAAGTGGAAATTCTTGACATCCCTGAAACCGAATTAGATAAAGCCAAAGCATACCAACAAGAATTGATTGAAAAAGCGGCTGAGAATGATGAAGCATTAATGGAAATCTATTTTGAGAAAGACACACTAACAGAGGACGAACTCAGAAGCGGCTTAAAAAAAGGAATTGTTGAACGCGGGATATTTCCCATTTTCTGTACTTCATCAAAATTAAATATTGGCGTTTCCCGCTTATTAGACTTCATTACTAATGTAGCACCATCGCCATTAGATGCAACACCAAAGAAAACCATTAAAGGAGAAGAAATAAAATATGACAGTAACGGAAAAACTTCATTGTTTATTTTCAAAACAGGTCATGAAGAACACATCGGGAAAATCAACTATTTTAAAGTCATTTCAGGAACCGTAAAAGAAAATCAAGATTTAATTAATGTTTCGAGTAATAGTGCCAAAGAACGATTTGCTCAACTATTTGTTGTTGCCGGGAAAAATCGTTCAAAAGTTACAGAACTTGTTGCCGGCGATATTGGTGCTACCGTAAAAGTAAAGACAACAAAAACAAATCATACAGTTAACGAAAATGGTGTTACTTGGGAATTTCCTAAGATTGAGATGCCTCAAGCCAAATATTCTATTGCTGTTAAAACAGTCAATGATGGTGACGAAGAAAAATTAGGTGAAGCACTTCAAGAATTACGAGAAGAAGATTTAAGTTTAATGATTGAATATTCTAAGGAATTAAAACAAATTATTTTGTCAGGGCAAGGGGAATATCACATTCAAACCATTGTAAAATGGCACATGGATCATATTTACAAAATTGAAATTGAGCTTTATCCGGCAAAAATCCCTTATCGTGAAACCATTACAAAAACAGCCTATTCCAGCTATCGTCATAAAAAACAATCGGGGGGGTCCGGTCAATTCGGTGAAGTTCATATGGTAATTGAACCTTACACTGAAGGTATGGCAAAACCGACATCATACAAGATTGACGGAAAAGAAATTAAAATTTCAGTTCGAGACGAACAAGAAATTCCGTTGGCATGGGGCGGAAAATTAATTTATCTCAATTGCATTGTTGGTGGAGCAATTGATGCCAAATTTTTACCGGCTATTCTTAAAGGCATAATGGAAAAAATGGAAGACGGTCCGCTAACAGGATCTTATGCGCGGGATATTCGGGTCGCTATTTTTGACGGTAAAATGCACCCTGTAGATTCCAATGAAATTTCATTTAAATTAGCCGGAAGAAATGCTTTTAAAGACGCTTTCAAAAAAGCAGGTCCGAAAATTTTGGAACCAATTTATACGATAGAAGTAATATCACCAACCGATCGCATGGGTGATGTTATTAGTGACCTTCAAACACGCCGTGCCATTTTGCAGGGCACTTCGAGTGAAAATGGTTTTGAAAAAATCGTTGCAAAGCTACCGCTTGTAGAAACAAGTAATTACTCTACCGCTTTAAAATCTATTACCGGCGGTCGTGCCACTTTCACCATGCAATTTGATGAGTATGCACCGGTTCCGGGTGATATTCAACAAAAGCTATTGAAAGAACACGAAGCAATAGCTGAAGAAGCGTAAGCATTAGAACTCCCCTTAAGCAAAAAAGTACCTCAAAAAAAGGTGCTTTTTTTTAACCTAAGTTAAGTGATTTAAAAAAAATCACTCAATTGGGGTTTAAATAAAGACATAAGCTTATACTAAACCATACTATGAATATATTTTCATAAACTTGATAGCGGTTTAGTCTCAATATAATTTCATGAGCAATAGCTAACTGAAATTATACAATTGAACACATATCGGTATTAATATTTTTTTTCTACCTTTGAACCAAATAAAAAAAACCATGTTCGCAAAAGAAACCTATATTAATCGGCGAAATGCCTTGAAGACAAAAGTTAAATCAGGAATAATCCTTATCCCCGGTAACGAAGAATCGGCAATGAGCTATCCTGACAACACCTACCATTTTAGACAAGATAGCAATTTCTTGTATTTTTTTGGACTCAATCACCCACATTTCATCGGGTTAATTGATATCGATAATAATACCGATTATCTATTCGGTGACGATGTAGAAATTGATGATATCATTTGGATGGGACCACAACCATCTATTGCTTCCTTAGCTGAACAAGTTGGTATTAATCATACCGATAAATATAATGTCATATACAATTTGGTAAGAGATGCCGTTGCAAAAGGCAGAAAAATACATTTTTTGCCTACTTACCGTGGTGAACAAAATTTATTTTACCAAGACCTGTTAGGCATTCATCCTAATTTATTAGCAAACTATTTCTCTACAGAATTAATAAAATCAGTTGTAGAACTTCGTTCTGTTAAAGACAAAGATGAAATTAATGAAATAGAAAAAGCAATAGAAATAGGATATGAAATGCATACTACCGCCATGCGGATGTGTAAACCCGGTGTAATGGAAAGTGATATTGCCGGCGCTATTGAAGGCATTGCTATTGCCCGAGGCAGTATGATATCTTTCCCTGTCATCCTTTCGCAAAACGGCGAAACTTTACATAATCACTATCATGGAAATAAATTGGAAAAAGGCCGATTAATGTTAACTGATGCAGGTGCCGAAACAACTATGAATTACTGTTCCGATAATACACGCACAATTCCTGTTAATGGAAAATACACGCAACAACAAGCAGAAATCTATCAGACTGTTTTGGATGCAAACCTAAAAACAATAGCACTTTCTAAACCCGGCATAAAATATATGGATGTTCATTTAGCTTCGGCAAAAGTAATAGCAGAAGGCTTAAAATCAATTGGACTGATGAAAGGAAATATTGATGATGCTGTCAATTTGGGAGCACATGCTTTATTTTATCCTCACGGACTCGGACACATGATGGGACTTGATGTACACGATATGGAAGGATTAGGTGAAAATAATGTTGGCTATGATGAAACCATTAGTCGTAGTTCTATTTTTGGGACAGCGTATGTAAGATTAGCTAAGCAACTAAAACCAGGATATGTTTTTACTGATGAACCCGGCATTTATTTTATCCCTGCCCTAATTGATATGTGGAAAAAAGAGAATAAATTTACGGACTTTATCAATTACGACAAATTAGATGCTTACCGTTCATTTGGCGGAATCAGGATTGAGGATGATTTATTAGTTACGGAAACAGGTTGTCGTGTGCTTGGGAAAGCAATTCCAAAAACAATCAACGAACTCGAAAAGATAGTGGGAAAATGAAAAAAATCATCTTATTACTATCAATTTCAGCAACATTTTTTTTTGGAAAATCACAACAAACTGTCGGATTATTTTTAAACACACCTGAATCTTATAATGGCTATACATTTTTTGCCCCTATGCCATATACATCAACATATCTTATAGATAACTGTGGTTATCTAATCCACACATGGGAAAGCACCTACAAACCGGGTCTTGTAGCCTATTTACTGCCTGACGGTTCAATATTGCGTACCGGTCAACTTTCTTCCGGATCTTTTGGTGCAGGAGGTTATGGCGGTATAATTGAGAGGATTGATTGGGATAGTAATGTCATTTGGAGTTATCAAATTAGTGATACAAGCCAATGTCAGCATCATGATATTGAGTACTTACCAAATGGAAATGTTTTAGCTATTGTTTGGGAAAAAGCTACCGTAGCCGAAGTAATTCAAGCCGGAAGAAATCCAGCCAACATTGGTACATCTTTTTGGTACGATAAAATTATTGAAATTGAACCATCGGGAAGTACCGGTGGTAATATTGTCTGGGAATGGCATGCCAAGGACCATCTCATTCAGGATTTTGACAGTACAAAAGATAATTACGGTATCGTTACAGACCACCCTGAATTAATTGATATCAATTTTTTAACTTCATCTTCACAAGATTGGTTACATCTCAATTCTGTAGATTACAATCCCCAATTGGATGAAATATTAATTAGTTGCCATAATATGAGTGAAGTTTGGATTATTGACCATTCAACGACAACTGCTGAAGCTGCAGATCATTCAGGAGGCAACTCCGGTAAAGGTGGGGACTTATTATATAGGTGGGGAAATCCCGAAGCATATGACAGAGGAACCTCAAATGATAAACAATTTTTTGGTCAACATAATGCACATTGGATTGAATCCGGAAATCCTGATGAAGGGAAAATCATGGTTTTTAATAATGGTGCTAATCGTACACCAAGCTATTCAAGTATTGACATAATTGCACCACCTTTAGACAGTAGTAATAATTATACAATAAATTCCGGACAACCCTATGGTCCTGATACAATTTATTGGACTTATACTGCAGATAATCCGACAGATTTTTATTCATCCGGTATTTCCGGCGCCCAACGCCTTCCAAATGGTAACACCTTGATTTGCGATGGAAAAAGCGCTGATTTTTTTGAAGTAACTTTAACAGGAAACACGGTTTGGGAATATGTTAGTCCTGTTTCTACTAATGGACCTATAGCACAAGAAACAACTACTGCTGCAAATAATGTTTTCAGGGCTACCCGTTTTTCACCTGACTATTCAGCATTTAATGGTCATACACTAACACCAGGCAACCCTATTGAACTTAATCCTTATAATTATACTTGTGATATATACACAGGAAATAAATCCATTAATGATAATTCTTATCTGAAAGTCTATCCAAATCCTGCAACAAACACAATTATTGTTAAATCAGGGAAAGAAATAAATGAATGGGAAATAATAGATTTACTCGGAAAAGTTATAATTGAAAATAATTGTACTTCAACTGATAAGGAATTGCAGATTAATATTTCTAACCTTAATAATGGTTGTTATTTCTTAAAAATAAAATCTGAAA
>Ga0114934_10000541_pt1 | contig 24187 bp, 23 predicted proteins | sample 4SBtaG_2_FD_99695 | JGI IMG/M metagenome (GOLD analysis project Ga0114934, IMG submission 99695) | Deep subsurface microbial communities from Kolumbo volcano to uncover new lineages of life (NeLLi) - 4SBTROV10_white metaG | ecosystem: Environmental > Aquatic > Marine > Volcanic ...
CCACCACTTACTATTGCTCCATCTAAATAACCAGCCGTGACAGATATTAATGATATGGTAGAGTCCCACAGCCCCGCCCCTCCAGATGTAAAACCAGTAGTGTCAGTCAGGCTGCGATTACTAGGTACGCGATAATCTTCGCCACTTAAATTTTCATTTGTTGCAGTACTAGTATCAGTATTGCCATCAACAAGCAGCCCGGCTATGCTCTGTCCTCCGCTAGCGTTGTCTGTCTGCACTACTCGATCTCCGCTTGTATTTACAGTAATACTGCCGTCTAATATACGGCTACCGCTATCAGGAGAAACAGTAACAACCTGATTTGTTATTACCTCGGTATCTGATTCTGCAGATATAATTCCTAAAGCCGTCGAAGATATAGTACAATTAGTACTGGTAGGGTGGGATATCGCTGATGCGCTATCGCTATAAGTATTACGATGAATATTGCTTACCGTAACATCATACTGAGCAGTTCCGCCAGTATGATATTCTACACCAGATAAATTAAGAGAGCCAGTCATGGCCAGAGCATCTAGCACCTCTAATGAATAGCTAGTTGCCGTTATATCAGCATCAACTACCCATTCGAAAAAATTAGTGGCCCTAGTAAATGAAGCGCCATTGCGATGTACTACTCTGGAATAATTATATCCATTTTGATGATCGGCCGAATCTACCACCCAATTACCTGTGCGATAAGAAAACAAAGAAAATGGCTCTCCGTTAGTGAATGATACTGATGTGGCCGGGCTTAAACTCTGAAAGCCGGATCCATTTCCATTTAAACTACTTCCTGAGGAAAAGGAAGTTAAGTCTACGCTATGAACTATTGTGCCATTTACTTCTAAGTCTAACGTGCCACTGTAACCATCTGCGAAAGCATTTGCAGGATATGCTGCAGTCGGCAAACCAGGACCTGCAGCAATAGCGTCTGCCAATACGCCACTCATGTTGCTAGAAGCGTTGAAGACGCCCTTTCGTAAGGAGGCGCCACTGCCACTAGTAAAAAGTCCGTTAATATCTAGTGCTGATCCACCACCATTGGTTCCCACATTTGTGTATCCAACAACAACATTGGATGTTCCAAAAGACATATGACCTGCAACTCCCAAACTAGAAGTAAAACTAAAATCAGACAAAGCAGGGGCTGGAGGTGGCGATATACCTCCCAGCACCTCGTTTACCCTGTCTGCAAATACGCCTAGAGTGGTCGTAGGTGTCAAATCTATGAACAGCCCGTCCGTATAGCTTCCATCTTCAGCATCTCCAAGCACAGCAGGAGAGAATATTTTATCGACAACCGATGTCAGATACCCATCTATGTCGTCTATTCTGTCAGAAACTGTGCCAAATGTGCCACTCGGATTTACTCCAAGCTCGCTTTCTACGCTAACAATCGCGCCCTGCAAATTATTGTGGTCCTGCGCACGTATCGGAGAAACCAGATCAGTGACCAGAGGCAAGGAGTTGTTTGTGTCAATAGCGCTTGGGTAATTGGTCATCAATTACTCCTTTTTTAAAAATATTTTTTGCTTAAACTAGCGTTACAGAGAACTTATATACTTCGTGGGTCTTGTCTAGCTTTTTGATTGAAGCCTGCTGACGGCCGTCCCTACCAAATAAAATTCTATTCCTATTTACCATCTCTATAACGTATCTAAATTCTTCTTCAATAATATTGAAATTATTGTCCACTATATAGCGCACTAACACATCTCTGTCTTTTAGTGGGGGAATGGCTGAGCCCCAGACTTTTAATTTGTCTGTTTGGTGGAGCCCTAATTCTGGCATCAGGGCCAGGTCATTCTCATAAGGTTCTACTCTGAGCATGATTAGCCCATTTGGATTAGCAACTCCAGGCCGCAATTGGCGCAAATGCCTGTATTGGTCAAATCCTTCGTCAAACTGAGTCCCGTAATCACCCGGATAACGTGAACCTGGGTGCTCATGTCGGTGAGTCATACTTCCAGACACTCGGCCTTCCCACTTGCGACGAAGTAACATAAACGGCTCCCCAGTCAGCCCAAGTAACAATTCTTCCCTCTGTAAATTGATTTCATTTATATTAATGCCTCCACCTATGGGCCCGGGAATAATAGTGCCATCAGAATTTATTGTTTCCCCCTGAGAACCAGTGCCGCCAAATTGTCCACCAAAATAAGTACCACATGTGTTTTGATTATATAAGTCTACGAAGTTCTGAGATCTATATCCACAAAAGGGCTGAGCATTATATCCCTCGTTTTCCTCTTCAAAATCCTCATGATTCTCTGTAAGGTTATCTCCTCCCTCGCCAGGAACTGCTCTGTAGCCGTCTGCATCCTGTAAGTACCCATACCCATCATAACCGTCAAACGTGCTCACATCGACTGTTAGAGGGCCAGGCGAAGTACCACGGCCATCCCAAGAAGGGACTGCTTTAAATATAGTTTCATTAAAGTCTTCTATCCCCTTATAAAGACCAATGACGGTTCCATTTACATGATCTTGAGTTTGTCCAAAATCAAATACATCTCTTGCACTTATATTGAACGCAGTTAAGCTTTGTTTGCTTCCATAAGAAAGCACTTCTGATCCTACCAAAAGGAAAGACGCGTCTGGAAATCCTACAGTGCTATTGACTTCTAAAGGAGTTAACTCTGACTCGGAGTACTCACCGTTTTGCTCTAAAACGTAACCATCAACAGGATAAGCGTACAAATCTGGACTAAGCCTGGTTAAGTCAGTTATGTCCCAGTCATTTGTAAAATAAGTCGCTCTTACAGCAAAATAGTAAGGCTGCCCAGGAGTGAGCAGTGGCACTATTACTTCTTCTTTCTGGGTGATAGCCATGGGTGCAGAGAATATGCTTTCACTGCTAGTTCCCCAATAAACATTGTAATAAATACCGCTAACGCCAGATGGTACTGTAGCTCCAGGACTCCAACTTAACCTTATTGCACGGCCAATACCGAGATCAGTAGCGGACTGCAAGCCGGGTCTCGGATCAAACACCCAGTCTGGTTCTGCGACAATACATGTTTTTACAGGAATAAATCCAGCCGTGTTCCCATCTTCAAATCCACGATATAGCTCTATCGCTGTTCCAGCAGAGTGAGCGTATCCGTCGTTACAGCCGAACGGATCATCATCATCAATAGTGAATATTGAGCCGGAAATAGCCGAGTAGTGTAATATGTCTGTGCCAATAAGCAGATAACCATCTGCTAATGGGAATAGACTTGTTGATACCACTGGTACGCTAACTACCACGCCCGTAGTATCCACAGGGGAAGTTACCGTGGTAGCGCCTGGGTATAGGTATGAATCAGCATTTAGACTTGCTGACAGCAAGTTAGCCATGCCAAAGTCGCCCGTTACACCCAGCTGAGAAGAGCGTACACCAAAATAATACCCATCTGGCGCTAAACTATTTGGAACTAATGTGCTTAGAGACTGACTGTACAGCCGAGGAGTATCAAATAGGGCAAATACATCATTGCTATAATATATATTATAAAATACTTCAGCATCGCTTAGAGTAGGAAGCGCCTGCCCCCAACTTAAAGCAGTAGAGCTCTGAGCCGGCACCTGCTGCGATGCTTGCAGGCCAGCCCGTGCAGGATTTACCCATTGTGGGACCGGCAAATTGCAAGGCATTTAGGCTCTCCTGATGCGCTCTGTTAGCTCTTTCTTTTTATTATCTTTTTCTACTCCATCAAACTCATGGAACTTTAGCAAGTCATCTACGTACCTCTCTGCCTCTCTACCGTCTTTATATGCATCTATGAATTCCACTTGATGCTTAAATGCCTCTATCTCTGCCGGGTCATCCAAGTAATGATCCCCAGTGCGACGCTCATGCACCCGTCCATTCTTTTGCTGCAGTGCATGAACCAGCTCGTGGACCATGTAGTGTATGTCATCAATAAAGTTGCCATCTTCCAGAAATGCCTTATTAAAATACAGCCTCCCTTTTTTTGCCTTGGCCGAAGTCTCTAAGTCTGCAAATTCCATTGGAATATCGTGAATGTGTTCAATGTCAGTGCTGAACTTATCAAATAACGCAAGCACAACGGGATGCTCCTTGAGCAGGTTTACTATCTGCTCAAGCATATCATCTTCTTCGCTATTTTTTTTAGCTACTTTCAAAGGAATCATTAGCGCTCCGCTGACTTTCTTATTTTTACAGCCCTTTTGGTAGTGTCGCAATAATCCGCCATCTCTTCCGACTCTCCATTTACATACACCTCAGTAGAGCTGTCCTTGACAACCTCTAAACGTTCCAAAGCCTCTCTGAATTTCTCATGGAAGAGCCTTACCTTTTCTTGCTGTACGGCCTTGATATCTTCAATTGTTTCAACCATCATTAACTCCTGTTTGTCGCACATGTAGGGTCGCTGTTAGCTTATCTAAAGTATGTATGGTTTTGGTAGCGACATCATTATAATCTTCGCTTATTTCCTTAACATCCTGAATTCTTTTTTCTTGAAGCTCTTCTATCTTGTCCGCATAGTCATCCTTCATCCTTACTAGCTCTTTGCTTAAGTCACTTTTATCATTAAAAAGTTTTTCCTGTAAAGAAAGCATGCTTTTTGAGTGCTGCCCCTGAATTGCCCCGAGGGACTCCGCAAAGGCAGTGGTCTTGCTACCATAATCCTCTTTTTTTCGATAATCGCGCCACAAAAACCACCCAGCAAGTCCCCAGCCAATAAGTGCAACTATGCCTACAATGCCATATTTCAACACTTCAACAATCAGGGGTGCAACTACAGAAGAGCCCATTTTTTACTCCTTAATAAGCCAGCCCAATTCCGTCATATGTTCCACCGCCAGTGAAAAATATGCGCTGTACATTAATTCCGCTAAACTGATAAGTGCCTGCCGTGATTGGCAAAAAGTTGCCGCCTCCATCCAGGCTCATGCTTACTATTCCGGTTGTAGTGAGAAGCAAGCTATTGGTAGAGCGCATAAAAATAACGGTATTTGTGCCTGTTCCGCTAAAATGCATTAGATTTCCATTTCTTGTATTTATATCTGCCATCATTTTCCCCCATGCGCATTAACAAATGCATGTTTTTATTAAAGAATTCTGCCTTCGCGACGGTGACGCTGACGCAACACTTGTGGGTTTCGAGTAAGTATACTGCCGGCCCCCAAGCCTCTTGGCATGGCACGCAAATTGCGTTTTATTTCTTTTAACTTACCCCTATAATCCACCAATTGCGCATTATATTGAGCAGTTATCGTGCTAGACACAGGAGGAGGTAATATTTGGACCCCCGCGTCTGTTATTTGAAATTCTCTGCCCGCTTCCAAGATCGCCTGTCCGGCCCATGCTATGAGCATACTACCCTGTGTAAGTACATCCGCAAACAAAGTAGACACTACGGGATCGGCGAAAGTAAATCCACTGATCGTTGGAGTCATATTAAACTCACTTAGGGCAGAACATATGAATGATATTAAATCAGCATCCGCAAATACATTACAGGGGGTGCCATCAGGGCTAAATGCTGTATTTCTAAGTCTAGACTTAAGCATTTTTAATAAAATATTAATATTTCTAATTTCGTCTTGGTTGAATTCTACGCCGTTATCATCACCTAGCTCTAATTCTGGTTCAGTAACCGTCCCAACCGCCTCTATGGAGCCCTGAGAGTTAACAATGAAATCAAATACAGCGCTAACGGCGTACCCATCAAGAGTGCCGGTCCAAGTATCTCTCCATACGCCCCTAGCGTAACCCGTAGGCACTGTTAATGGAAACCGGTAATGCCCCTGGGACATACTTATGATGCCCTGTGCGGTCGCTGAGACAACCACAGAGGAGCTTGAGTCTACTATCTGAATAGTAGGTACCGAATCCGTGTCTTTTGGGTTTCCTGCTACATCATAAAATACGACTTCTAAATCAATACTTTCGGATACCGGTACGCCTGCTCTATCATAAATGAACTGTGCCATGCCGGCCCTCCAAGGTATAAAGATAGCAATTTAAGCTTTAGATATTAATAGAGGGCTAAAAATAAAGAAAGGGCCATTTTTGGCCCTTTCTTAGTCGTCAATAACTTATTTTGCTATTCTTTTGGAGAAACCGTAAAGAACCTATTCTTGCCAACCCCAGATGGATTAATAATTGCTTCCGCATCATTTATTTCTTCCGCAGAGATTTCTTCATCATCTACACTTATAGATATGGTGCTAAATGTGTCAGCATCAGATCTAAGAGATAGCGGATCTCCGACTCCATCATCAGATATGCTACCAACCTGAACCTGGTCCATCTCATCTATCATTTCTTCATTGCCAATATCAACAATTACAGATGTTTTTACCCTAGAAGGCAATGGCTTTGTAGATTCTTTTATAGTGTCTGACATTTCATAATGCTGAGCCCTAGGGGCAAATGGTAGCTTAATCAATTTGTTTTGAGACACACAACGGCCTAGTAAGCCTTCTGCTTCAGACTTGCGTATGTCAGCCACAGTAAGAGACCGGCGCAATCTGAACAAATTAACAGTGCCATTCGCAGGTATTTTTAAATTAAGGTCATTTAGATTTATATCAAACGAACTGTTGTTCTTATACCAACACTCAATCATTACTCATTTTCCACAGGCAATGAGACATCATCTTCATACTCATCGCCCTCCCCCTCTTCTTCAAAAAAAGGCATAATATCAGTGGCCATTGGGCCCTTGCTGTTGCGCCCCACGCTAAATGACACTACAGTGCCAGGCTCTATTGTTTTGTATTGATCTTCTTCACTCATTATGATTTGGGAAAAATGAAAAAACACATCATTCGTGTTTGCCTCATGTCCATCAGGGCAAATAAAGCCATAGCCCTTTTTAAACCACAATACACTTCCCTTATAACGTTCCATCTTTATCTTCCTCTTTGTTACCAGGGCCTGCCTGGGTTTCATTTTCTAACCGTATATTTTCCAATTCTAAAGCAAGTGCTAGCATCCCTTGGAACGTAGCATCAGTGCGAACTTCTGCAGTATGCTTTTCCTGTAAGTCTTTTTGAGACTCTTGCACAGCAGCACTTGCTTTTTGTAAAGCATCCTGCAAGGACACACATTTATCTCTTACTTTAGATTCCGCTTCATCAAGGTCATCTCTGTTGATGAAGTTTTGTACCTTTTCTAAATCTGTCATTCTGTCTCCTAAATAGATATAAAGTATTATTTATTACAACTTATATCTTGTTTTATGAAAAATTGCCCCTCAGCGGCATAACTATATTGTTCCACATATCTTTATCCTCATGTGCCATATCTATTTTGTCTTCTAATTCATGAGCCTCGTGTCCGAGCTCGTGGAAAAAAGCAGTGTTTCCAATTTTATCGGATTCTAAATAAACCACTCGTATTAAATCACCCGTATGGTCCCCTGCTATACTTCTGCCAAATTTATCAATTATGAATCTCTTATCTTTGCTCTCAGAGGGAACCCATAGTATTTTAAGGTTATTTAGCTTGTCAGTCAAGGCTGTTTTATCATATCCCTTTACATCTGCTGCCAATAAGACGAATGACGAAAGTGCGCTGCCCATATCAGCAAGTGTTGCATCAAAAGGCGGCTCTTGATTTAGGGATGTTTGCCACCCTGGAACAGTAATTGGATATCCTGCGCGCCAAAGCATCCCTGGTAAAATAAATGCTATAAATACCGCAACGCCAGCGAGACTTAGTACAGCAATAAATAGTGTTATGATTAATAATATTTCCATGTAATCTCCTGCTAAAAAAGTTATGATTGTGAATGCTATCTGTAACTATCTGTCAGCATTCAAGTAGCCGTAGAAAGAGATAAAATCGACATACATGCTTCGGGCCGTAGTGCCTACACTCTTTGTTATAGAAGTACGGATTGAGTCCAGTGCAATGCCTGCTCCATCTGGTATATTCGTGGCCGACGTCGTTACCGACACCCCATCAAGGAAAAACTCTATACTCGGTGTAGCCGGGTCATAAATCCACTTCAGGTTGTACCAGGTATCTGCTACAATAGGCGACCCTACTGCCACTGTTGTTGCGGTCGATGCGCTAATAGTTGAAGCTCGCCAAGAAGTTGATAAAGTACGGTCATAACTGAAGTAGGCACCGTTAGGTCCGAAACTTCCTATTATGGCCAGGAACTCTTCAGTAACTGTGCTGAGGTCTTCAAAGCGTACCCGTGCTTCGAAAACAAACTTGTCGTAGTCATCAAGGCCATCGAAAGCATCCATTTGTATGCGCGAGGCACCAGTGGCTGTGGTCCCTGTCCCCAGATTCAAGACGCCCGCCGCCGCATCGCCAAGGGTGGCACCGGGAGTGGAGGCCGCTATCGCACCTGCACCGGTAACGGTCTCGTCCCACCAGCTGTCTGTCTTATACATAAAGAAGTCATCATAGTGAGATACTACTCTTGTTGGGTTATTAGGCCCGCTCCATTCCAAGGTCCCTGTGGCGTCATTTGCACATAGTTGCTCTCCAACAACCGAAGCCCCCATTGCGTCTGGGATCGCCAGCACCTGTGTCCCGTTGTCACGAAGAATGAGAATAGGCGCAGCGGCGACTTCGTTGTCGACATCCAGTCGCGCAGATGCATCGACACCAGCCAACCCAATTCCGAGATGCCCAGTTACTCCGTCCATGGACATCTGTTCGTTGATGTTGTTGTCGTTGTTGTTGCCGTGAGCGCCCCATACAAGCCTCGCTCCTCGACTGTCCAGGACCTTGAGTTCTGTCCATACCGTGGCGAAGTTAGAGAATGTTCCAGCGTTATGGTAGCGACCACCAATCTGAATCCCAGCGCCAACGCCCGCCGCGGCTGTGGTGTTGTCCTGCATATTCATGATCGTACGGCTGCCAGCAAACAACTGGGCCGGACCCATAACGGTAATACGTTGACCGGCAGCAGCAGCGGTACCAAAAGCCACGGTATCAGTACCGGCATTAACGTGAATAAGGTTCGGTTCCGTGTCGCCCTCGACTCGAAAATCTACAGCAGCGCCAGCCTCATTAAAGACTGCACCGCCCTCATGAGTAAGACCCCCGCCATCGGCCACCGTCATTACAGCGGTCCCGTTGTCACGAAGGATGAGGATGGGCTCGGCCACGGCCAGGTTGTCGATGTCTATGGTGGCTCCGACGTTACCAGTGGTGCGGTTAATGCCGATACGATCTTGGCCAGCGTCGAGGAAGAACAAGTTCGGCCTGGTGTTGCCTTCGACACGTAGGTCCCAGTCGTTTCCGGGCTCATTAAAGACCGTCTCTGCGGTTGATTTAATATGCAGCCGAGAAATTGAAGCTGATGGGGTTGCGCTGGTCGTGAAATCTATGCCACCACCACCAACAGGAGCGTCGCCAAAAAGCATGCCTCCTGTCAGGGTCTGGTTATACCATACACTTTTATTAGCTAGGTACGCGCCACCTGTTGTGTAATTAGAGGGAAATGCTCCAAATGAAGCAAAGCCACTGGCCGTGCTTAAAACCACCTGAACGCCTGCAGTGACGCTGTTAGTTGAGTTTTCAACAATAATGTTGGTAGATGAATTCGCATTTTTTACGATATGAAATTCATCGCCGGGAGTGGGTGTTCCGATTCCTACTCTATTGGTAGAAGCATCCACGAACAGTAGATTTGGTTCCGTGACGCCCTCGACTCGAAAATCTACAGCAGCACCAGCCTCATTAAATACAGCACCGCCCTCATGAGTAATGCTTCCTCCATCAGCTACTGTTAAAACAGAGGTGCCGTTATCTCTAAGAATAAGTACGGACTCCCCAACAGCTCCGTTATCTACATCTAATGTAGCACCTGCTGCACCTGCGCCCCTGTTTATGCCCACTCTTGCTGCGGCTGCTTGTACTCTAAGCAAGTTAGCCCGGCCGACTCCCTCTACTCGAAAGTCTACATTAGCTCCACCCTCATTAAAGACTGCAGCCCTATCTACGCCAAACGTGGTGCCATCATATGTGAATCCAGCATCACTAGTTAGCGCTGTAGTTCCTGAAAAATACGCTACCTGGTTTAAAGTGCCACTACCCGTTATGGTTCCTACGGAGCCGCCAACTCCGCCTGCGCCAATCTCAATTAGGGCCTCTTCTACATTTGTGCCAGTATAATACCCATCCACGTCTAATATGGAAATCATTGTTGCTGGCAAATAACCGTCTACTAGACCGCCAGCAACCTCTAAGGCGCCTAATCTGTCTTTTACAGTGCCAAAAGTGCCACTAGGCACTGTGCCAAGCTCTGTCTCTACTGCAATAATAGATTCGCGCAAAGCATTAACGTTGTTAGCCTTTACAGGACTAACTCCGTCAACCAACACGGGTAACTGGCTAAAACCATCTATAGAAATTGGATAAGAGGTCATAAAATCCTACTAAAATTAAATTTGCTATTGCTCAACAAAGCCCTTTCTGAGCCAATTATTTACAATCGGCGCCGTAAGTTGATTATTCCAGCTTCCCTTTCTCTGATCTCTTACACTTGTTATGAAACTATCGAAACTCTCAGCACCTAGTAATACTTCTGAATTATACCTTGCCAAGGATCGAGCAGGGTCATTATAAGATACCTCAATATGACTATTTCCCGTGCCGGATGATAATTGCGATTCCCACGAAGCATACGTAGTAGCTGCGGCCTGTACGACAATATCGGCACTTGCATCATTTGTTGAGCCCCAGAAGCGATTTGAATTAGCAGTCATGTCTGCCAAAGCAGTGGAAGTGTCATTGTTCCAAGCCTCGGTGGCTTCGTCAGACCTTACTACATTATTAGATATCTCTAAATTAGTAAAAGCATCGCCTGTTAAGTCAAAACCCACGCCGCCCCAATTATATGTAATGTTGCGCTCAATAGTTAGATTATTTATTTTATTCACAGTCGCATTGTCAAAAGAACTGCTAGAGTCTATCAAAAATGGCCTGGGAAAAGTACCATATGTATTATTAGCTATAATATTATCGCTAATCACGCTACTTCCATACCCATCAATATTTAGGACTCGAAAACCCCACCCCCTAGTGTCCACAGGGCTAATATTATAGCCATCTAGCACTACATTTTGTGTAGCAGTTGCTACAACACCAATCGGCGTAGCATTATTTCCTCCACCCAAATGAATAGAAATCCATGTTTTTGCAAATAAATTATTAAAGCACGTCCCGCCTTCGCGCATCTGTATCCCGTCACCACGCGAAACAATATTATTTCTAAAAATAGTATTGCCGCCAACCGAGCCATTTTGAAAATAAGCGCCGTGATCAAAAATAGATCCCTCATCAAACTGTATTGAATCTATAGTACACTCATCTATAATTATATTATCAACTTCAGAAAAATACATTCCCTGGGAAAAGCCAGTCCCTGCCACATAGCCATCCAAAGCGAGCGTTCTCTTTATTGTAACATTATCAACTACTTGTGCTGGATTATCAACATTCTGTATCGTTAGCCCGGTAGCGTAATAACGAAACCTACATCCCTCAACATGCCAGTAAGACCCTCGTGATGTTGCATCGAATCCCGATTGGTCATCGAAAAAAGCTATAGAGTTGTCAAAAGCAGGATCATTAGGGTCTCTCTGGTGTGCTATAAAGTCAAGATCGGTAAAAGCCACAAACTCTTCCGTCTGTGCGAAGCCAAGCACTATGCCGCTAGTTGTTCCTGTCTTGAACAGGGGCCGAACGGCATTTAAATCGCCGTAGGCCTCGAACACCATCATTTCCGAAAAACTACGGCCGGATATGTCTCCTATTGAAATATTTTCTCCTGTCCATGTATCTCCTCGTTTAAAACGCACATGGTCAGGAAATCCGTCTCTTAGTAGAGCAACTCCTGCAGATACAGTGAGCTTAGGGCTTGCCTCGCTTAGCCCATCATATCCATCACTTCCAAGAGATGAAGAAATATAAATTATTCTGCTGTCAGCTGACGGGACAAATTTAGTCCATCCGTCTAACACATTATTGGGCGCGGGAGCGAGAACTCTTGCTCCTCGTCCCTGCCTAACTAATCTATTACTGGCTGAAGTAAAATGTCCTGGAACTATTGGCCTGCGCATGTCTACACCACTATTTCGTTTACCCAGCCATACACATTGATTACATTAGCCGTTCCGGCATATACGCTAATCTTTCCATTTCCGTGCATTGGAAGGCCTGGGATGACCAGAGCTGTCTTATTACCGTCCACAGTCTCTTTTACTTCGTGCTTAAGGCCGGCCCCTCCTAGCTCTACGGTAACGATAACGCTAGATGCAGTAGTATTGCTTGCATACAACCAAACTTCGTCCAAGCTAGTGTACCCATCTACGAGATCATGTACCAGTGTACCTGGCGAAGAATTTGTGGTAATATGTATGGGTTCGCCCAATATATTTTCCGACAAACGTGCTTTTAAAAAATTTGCCATTATATCTCCTTAGCTAAATATCTGTTGCGCTAATATCGCATTACTATTTTGACTTATCTCATCCCAGGTAACGAGGTCTGCTCTAAGTTTATATGTAGCATCATCATCCGTTACATTAACAACCATAAATTCAAACTTAGTTAAAGCATCACGTGCAACAATCGTTGTTACCGTAAAGAAATTTAATCTTGCACCTTCAAATCGTAATGACATAATTACTCCGCCCTAGACATGGTACCAATATCTGTTACTGGCAAATCGCTATATAAGAGCCCTGTTGAGCTTCCTACTCTAATATCTCCAAGGGTGCCAGTTACTGTCGATCCTAAAATTCTTACGGATGCAAAGTCGCCAACCTCTACACCATGTGATGTGTTCCCAGCAGAGCCAGTCACGCTATTTATAACTATGTGCGATTTATCATCTACAGTTATACAGCTACTTCCCATTCCTTCAAAAGTGCAATTCTGAACACTGCCTCCTGATCCATTCATAATTAAATTAACATCAGTGCGAAAATCAATTCCACTAACATCGCAGTTGCGACATTGTATTATTTGCACTTTATTGGTAATGCCAGCATACCTAGAGATGTATGAAGAGTTTATGTTGACCAGGTCTGAATATCTAACCTGCAGCTCTCCTGCGGGGCCTGTCAAATGACATCTTGCTATTGTAAGATCTCTCACTTGATTTAACTGAATAGAATTAGTGCCCATATCCATATATGAGCTACTTATCATTAATGAACTAGATGTGTCTGCTATGCTAAAAAGGTTAGCAAATCTACACAAAATCATAGATGTATTCGACCCCGTAGCCTCAGTTCCATGATCCAGTACCAAAGTCTGTCTATCATGTGAAGACGGATCACCACTTCTGTCAAAAATAAAGCCCTGTATTATTAATCCGCCACCTTGGTTTGTAATGAGTGGAGACACCACAGCTCCATTTCCTACATTAGTAGTTGGAGAATCCCATTCTATTTGTGGCTGAACAATATCTAATGTTGAGGCATTCGTAAACCCGAAAGCATCCTGTATTTCGGGATTAGAAAACGGAGCTAGGACGTATCCGTCACCATTATTAACAATTGCTGATATTTCCGTTGCAACGGTAGGCACCAATGCTCCGCCTACCGTAGGATCAGTAGGCAATACAAAATATCCGTCCTGTAACGTATTTCCAACAAACGGAGCAGTAGTAAAATTTATCCTACGCAAACTCTGATGACCAGTCTCTAAAGCCAGTGAACCGCTCTGCACTACTGACGCCTCAACCCGGTGTTGTGCGCGTATATAAAGAACTGCGCCTCCCTTATGGAGGGGCTTGACTACTTGCTCCTGTATAGACGGCATGCCTGGCGTATAAACTAATATGATCTCTCTTAAATCCGAGCTATCCAGAAATTGGGCTGGTGAGTACGGGGGAAAAAATCTGTAGATAGCTTCTTGAATTGTTTTTAGAGGCGAGCTAACAGTGCCGTCATAACCATCAAAGCCAGCCACTATGTCGACATACAGGGTTGTCTCTGTGGTGGCCGCGCCAAATGTCATTCTTTCAGATATATGATACGTCATTATTCAATCCTCGAAAATGTAACAGCGTCGGAAAATGGGATCTCTCCCCAAGTAATGGTAGGTGCCCCGCCAATCCTTAAATCACCTAATGAACCAGTTACAGTATTTCCACTCAAATCTTTTACATATGATGACTCACCTACTAGAACACCCCATTTGGTATTACCTGTAGCGCCAGTGCATCCTGTTAAAGAAATGTCCGCACGTTCAAGTATCTCTATTGCTGGGTTTAGGACCCCCTCAAAAGTACAATTTTGAGCAGAACCTCCAGCTGCATGTAGTTGAAGATTAACTCCCCCTCTAAAATCACAATTTTGCAAAGTTGTGGCGGGACAGTTCACATACCTGATGTGCGTGCTAATTCCAGATATACGTTCAAAATAACAGAACCTGGCTCGCGCCTGCTGAAGCTGATCAAAATTGACTTCGCTTTGTGTAAGCTGAGCGTGACAGCGTTCCATATGAACAGTATCTCCGCTATAAAATCTGAACGCTCCGTTAGACGAATCTGCAGACTGTATGTAGCAAGAGTTAATAAGTAACGAATTTACTTTGCCAGAGAAATAGTGAGGTTCTATCAACGTGCATTGATCAATATAGGTAGCAAATCCACCAATGAAAATAGGTTTTGCTCCGTCCGAAGTAATAAATGAGTCAAAAAGATTTGTAGGAGTATAGATAAAGCCTTTTATCAGCGTGGTTCCACCCTGGTTTATAAATGCAGAGGTATAGGCTCCAATATCAGTTGGGTCAAGATCAGGCTGGGCCCAATTGATTTGTGGCCTTACAATCCTAATTACAGAAGTGTCACCGTATCCAAAACCATCAACAGAGCCTATTTTGCCAGCAGCAAGATCAATCGAACCAGCAGCATTGTCTATAATACAAAAATGCTCAAGGTAAGAAAAAAGTTCTGTTGACCCAAAAATTACATCTGGAACCGGCTCTGCGAAATAACCATCTAAAGATGACGGTGTTAACGGGGAGGTTGTAAATGCTACCCTATTTCTTCCCTGATACCCAGCAACTGTAGTAGTCGCCCCCGACTGAACCAAGTTACTTTCTACATGCATTTCTCCTTCAATAATAAATAATCCAGCACCTGTATGAGGGGGCTTAATTACATTTTCCTGTAATATGGGCATGCCAGAAGTATACTTTACGATTATTCGCTTAACCACTGATGAAGACCAATAAGGAGCAGGTGCATATGGTGGGATATGGCGATATACGGCCTCCTGTATTGTTTTTAAGGGAGAACCCACAGTGCCATCATAACCATCACTCCCAGCAACAATATCAACATACAGGGTTGTCTCTGTGGTGGCTGCATCAAATTCTACCCTGTCTCGTATCCTATAAACCATAATTATCCTCAGTCAGCCCTACATAGGGTTGTAGCGTCTGTCACTGGCAGATCCGCAAATGCATTTATTGGAGCACCCGTGCCAACCTGTATCTCATTTCCAGGAGTCCCCGAATTAACAAGATTTCCAGACAATGCGCTATTTGCATTGGTGATGGTTGCATTTTCTGACAATATTACCGAGGTGCTGGAAGTGCTTCCAACAGGGCCCAGGCTGCTATTGAATTGGATATTAGTGTTTTTTGCCCTAATAAAGGTGGCCGCGCCAGTAACTGTAGAAGCGAAAAGCTCGGTATAGATAGAAGAGCCTACGCCAAAGCTAAAATGCGCGTCTATGCATATGCCACCCGCCAGCTCAAAGTCCACGCCAGCAATACTCATATTAACAGGATCACCAATAACTATCGAGCGCTTAATTACTCCTGTTAAGGAAAACGTGCCCTGCCATTCAAAGTTGGTAGGGGCAGTATCTGCATATAAATACCTGGCACCCAAAGGACTGTCAGCAGTTAATGAGGCTCCGTAATATCTCCAAGTACTACCAGCCGCGCCATAGTACCCGCCAAGTACACAATCTACAAACGTGCACGGTCCTTCAAACTTACACCCATAAAAAGTCAGATTTTGTAAAATGTTATTCTCAAGCCCTGTTCCTTGAAAACTAACAGTTAGGCCCATGAACAATATCCCATTCAAATTAGAAGCCATGCTTTTGCCATTACTATAAGTAACTACGTTTAACTGCGTAATATGCTCATACACGGAAACAGGCGATGTGATTGCTGAGGCAGAGGAATTAACTATACGCACAGCACTTCCAGCTCCTGTGCTCATTACTGCATATGCGTTTCGGTCAACAAAGCTGCCAAGTGCTGAAAAGTCAACTTCTGCCCAGGCATATCCATCTGCCCATGCAGCATGCCCGCCGAAATACCCATCTTCAAATTGAGCCTCTTTCCCAACCACCTGTGTAAAATTTGGAGATGCGTTTGTTACTAACGGGCTAGTCCTGTCTCCGAAGATTTGCAAAATTCCATCAATTCCAGATGCAGGAAATGTCGCTGGCAAATCATAAGGGCCGACGCCAATACACTGAATATTATTCACTCCAGTGTAACTCTCGGGTATGCGAGCAATGGCCTCTGCCAACGTAAGTAAGGGAGTCCCTATGTCTCCTATGGCCGTATCACTGCCTGTAGCGCTATCTACGTAAATAGTATTTGTAGTTGCGCGGTTTATGGGTGGCAATCTTGCTTCATCTATACGCTTGCCATTTAAAGCTAAAGTCATCTTATGTCCTCACGTAACAGCCAGAATCTAATGAAAAAATAGGTATATCTGTAAATGCGAATGATGTACCGTCTATTACTAAGTCAGAACCGCCAATCGTAAGTCCTGCAACTGCATGATCAACATTGGTGATTCCGGACCCATTTTGCAACACAAATGCATCGCCTGATACCGAGCCCGTAATAAATGTATTACTTGCCATTGTTATTGAAGCACCATTAGTGCTATTATCAACTCCTGGGTCCAAAACATTTTCTGCTCCGGCTCCCACGCTAGTTCCATTAGCGCCAAAACTTATAGCACTGGTTGATCTGTAACTAATACATGCTCCAGATAAAGGCCGGAAATCGCATTTGTCAATTACAACCTGACTCCCCTCGCTCACCGTTATTCCTTCAAAATATCCAGACATCCTGCCTTGCCCTTCTAAAGTGACAAATCCTCCATCGCTGTAAAAATAATGGAATTGACTACCAGTGCCGCCTGGGCTTGAGGACGATAATACCAGTTGGTTTGTCCCTACTGCTCCCGCATGCCCGCCTATATTGCAGTCAGCAAACCTACCCAAGCCTCTAAATTCGCACCCCATAAAAGAACATCCTTTTATATCTGGCACATTAGTTCCGGATTGTACAAGAAAACCAACGAATTTCGTGCCAACAAAACCACCATCAATTGCATTTCCTTTCATTCCATTGGCGTTTTCTATATTTAATTCTGTCACAGTCAAATGTATTTTTTGAGGATACGATGTTGATATATTAAATGACGAAACTACATCGACGCCCGTTCCGGCACCAGTCGTAAATAAGGGAACAGCAATAACGGGCGAGAAGGATGCGCCAAAAATGGATACATCTACCTCCATCCAATAACCATCTGCCGTCAAGCCCGAGTGCGCTCCAAAAGCACTCGAAGTAAATCTACTATAAGTGCCAGTTGCCAAAGAATAACTAGGAGATGCATTGGCAACGTAAGGAGCGCTCCTGTCTGCTATAATATCCAGACTTCCGCCTGCAGAAGAGGGCCTTGGCAAAATAGTAGGTGGGTAATATGGCCCCGCCCCTCTACACTCAATAATATTTTGTCCTGAATATTCGTCTGGAAAACGCCTAACTGCCTCTATCAAAGTTGCCAGCGGATTTGCTAGAGACCCTACATTATCATCATTGCCTGTAGTACTATCTACATATAGCGTAGTGCCGCTGGCAGCCTTGCTCCTGTCAACGATTTGCCAATCACTATTAGTAACTCCACCTATAAGCCTGTATGTAACACCCGTGCTTTGCACAAATGTTGTAAAGCCTACCGCTCTTTCGCTAACAGCAATAGCGTCCCTGGCTACAATGTCAGCCACTAAAACGAAATCGCTGTAACCATCGGTAGGGTTTAAAAGCCCTTTCTGGCCAATGTAACGGTAAAATGTTGATTTAAATGGTTGGCTAAATAATGAGGCATTACCATTAATAGTCAAGTAGCCAGCTTTCCCATTTATTTGCCAATCTAAATCATCTGTAGGAAAAATCTCGGTATCTGTTGAATCAAACAACCTTGGGGTATAGAGGGGTCCATATTTGTCAGTAAGTACATCTACATACCCGTCTAATTCCCAACCTTGTTGGGCCGCCACTGAACTGTCCTCGGTTAGTGATAATAGTGTAACTTGTTCTACTATTCCTAACCCAATGGCTACACTCGGAGTAGGATCTATGACTTCAACATAGATGTCCAGATTATGTATATCTAAAGTCGAAATTCCGACTTCTTCAAACACATTTTTCCCAGAGTCTGTGGCTCTTTTATTTAAAAGAGTTTTAGTATTCCGATCTGTATTGTTTACGGCCATATTATGAACTCACAATTGAATTGATTGTATCAGTAGTATCTCGAAATACAATTCTTACCCTATATCTATTATTATTACTTCCTCCGGTAGAATTAGTTAGTAAGCTAAAATTCAAATCATTGCCAGATACTGATACTCTGCCTCCCATGGAGTTTGCTACAGAGTCCCCAGTGCCAGTTCCATTAGAATTATCTCCTACTGCCCTGCCTAGATCAAAAAAGCGCGGAGAGCCAGCTTCTAATTCAATAAAGATGTTCGTGTTTCCAATACCTAGTGCATCTATATCTGAAGCGGAGATTCCCGCAAACGTAAGCGTGCCATTAGAAGCAGATGCCTTTGTGAAAAATCTTTCAAATACCTGATCTCCGGAAAATGAATAATCTGCAGGACGCGCAAAACTCAGCGCTCCATTTGAACCAGAAATATAAACTTGTGCATTACCATCTATTAGTACGGCGGAAGAAGTCCAGGCTGTAGTAGTTCCCAATACCAATCTCTGAGCTTCATCAACAAATGACTCTGTAGTAGAGGTGGACGCCGTCCCATATGTATTCACAGGGCGCGTGAGAGGCGCTGTGCTGGCCTGAGAAGTTCCATCTGGCTTCTGCCCCGTAGCAGTAACCGTATGGGTCTCACGAGCCACATTAGCCACGCTCAAAGTGATTGGAGAGCTGGTCACAGAAAAGGTGTCGGCCACTGCAGGGACTGATCCTGGATTTAACGCAGATGTAGACATCGCTGGCCCGCTAAGCTGGGCAACCGCGGTAGGATGGTAGGCTTTTTGAAAAATGCCACTACCTAAAGTGAAATCAGCCAAAAATGTAGAGCCTGAGGCATAATGGATAATTCCGCTCAGGTATCCGTCTACAATTATGTTTTCACTCACAGATAAAGCTACATCAAAACTGGGCGTAGTATTAATATCATCCAAGAAGAACTCACTGGTATTGCTCGTTCCCGCCAAAGTATGCCTCATAGCGTGAGTTTGACGTCCCTCGGCCGCCTGAGTCACTGCTATTTCTGCATTTATTTTATTCCAAATAGTATTGTAAACGCTTATGTCATCAACAGTTACTGATCCCGTAGTTCCCGTGCCCGTAGTGGCATCGTGAGCACTACTATCTGCGCCATCCAGCACGTGAGTTACCGTTCCAAGCTGACTTGGATCGCTTAATACTCCGCCATTAAAACTACTAGCCTGTGCTGGACTATCTAATAAATATGTATTGTCCACTATGTAGCTCGCTACTGTGCCGCCCGCAATATCTCCACCCGAATACCAAGCAGCCGATAAACCACTAGGAAGTATGGCGCTATAAATTGTAGCCCCTGACAATGCAAGAGTTTGGCCCGTTAAATCTCCTGGCTTGGCCGGAGCTATAGCAAGCAAGAGCTCGTTTATATCATCTACTGCGTTAGCAGTAGTAGTGCCTGGAGTAAAGGGAAAAAAACCATCTGTGTAGGTGCCGTCTGTAGGATTTCCAATAAACTCATTAGAGTTTGCTACAACGCTCACTCCAAGCAAGGACTCATTTAGTATATCTACGGCATCTGCAATGGTAGTTCCAGGTGTGAGCGTTTGTGCGTACCCATCCAAGTAAGTGCCATCAGTAGGATCTCCTATCCTGCCAGCGCCGCCTATAGCCTCTGCTATGGCACTAATGTCAAGATTTAAATACCCATCGGCATTGGACTTATAAATAATAGCAGTGCTGTTCTGCCGATTTGTTCCTGCTACTATAAAAGGCTGCGGAAAGCCGTTAGTGATGGCATTATCTCTAAATTCAACGAAAAAACCTATAATGGCGGCCGTTTGACTTGGCGTAGTAGTTAGGAGTCCGCTATCATTTGTGTACAAACGTGTATTAGGAGGCGTAGTGGCGTTTATAGTTGCTGAGTCTACAACGTCAGTACTTATTGCATACAACCCCTCTGCCATATGCAATGATAGCTTGCCAGATACATTATCATAGCCCAAGTGAGCAACTGATGTCGATACCAACGAGCTTACTTCTCTGCTTATTGTAGAAACACCCCCAGCATTAGCGTGGGATTCGACTAGAAAAAAGGGACCAATATCGCTAGAGAGGGCCTTTCGCGCCACGACCCTAACTGTGTCGCCATATACATCCGGCGCTCTAAGGTCTCCAGATGTAACATCCACAGTATCAAAAACGACAACCTCGCCGCCCTTGATATCTTCTATTTGAGAATCAAGAAAGTCAAACTGCCCTGCTGGTTCCGCCCTGCTTTGGTAGGTAGATATGCCCACTAATTCTCCTGCTTAAGCTAATGCCGCCAAGCTCTGATCTGCCTTTCTTCGCGCCTCTTCAAAACGCCTTTCAGACTCTCTCTTGGCCTCCGCTATCTTTTGCTCTACAGCTGATTTAATACTTCCCTGCCCAGGGGCCATCCCTGCACTCAGACCGGTCAGCCCACCTATATTGTTTTTTTGGCCCAGGCCAATGAGCTTGTCTAGTTTGTCATTCATTAATATCAATTGATCTAAAATTTCTTTATTCATATCAGTCTCTTATTTCTGCTATGCCATCTTTTAACAAGTGCACGCCTTCTCTTACAGTGTATGGCTCACCAGCATGGTGCCAAAATAACTTATTACCGAGAGTAGTTTGAAACACTCCCTCTATTATGAAATGCCCCGAGTGTACTCGCGAGTGGCAAGATGGGCACAAATATGCCAGATTTGAACTCAAATTAGTAGAACGCGGGTCAGTTCGCGGCACAATGTGATGCTTATGCCGTATTTCCCTCGTACACACCTGGCATATCTCGCAATTATTCTCTAATCTGCCGTACATTCCAAATGCTCCCAATTGCTATTTAAACGCAGCTAATGCTAAACTAACCGTGTTTTATTAATATAAATCCTATTGTCCTGTCATAAACGCGCCAAAGCGTACCTGCATGGCTATACTATATATATAAGGGCCCAAAAAGAAAAACAGTAAGAGAGAGAAAGCGCAATAGAAAAGCTAAGGGCTAAGATATTGATGGGCAGAATTATATCCCTGATCAAACATTATTTTTATATTCTCTTGCGAGAGCTCCATACTCATGCTTGGAAAATCAGTGCGCAAAGGAATTATAGTTGCCCCATTCACATCCTCGATATATTCTTTAGTTGCTGCAGAAATAAATATGTCCGTAATATCTACAATATACTGGGCCAGTCCCAACAGTCCTTTCGTCTTTTTCCTGGTTAATACTTTATTATTTAGGGGAGCGATATGGAGCCCTACAACATCACTTCCCTCTTTCCCATATATATCTATCGGAAAATTAGCTACAATTCCTCCGTCTATATGCCTGTGGTTATTTATAGTAACAGGCTCAAAAACTAAGGGGCTAGACATACTGGCCCTGACAGCCTTGGCTATATTCATGTCTGGAGTTAGTTTGGTGCAAAACACATTATAAGGCTCGTCCACGCTTGAAGTATCATAATTTACAGTTAATATTTTCAAGGGTACCTTTGTTTGAGAAAAGGCTTTATAGAAAACTTTGTTAAATTCATTTTCTATTTTACGCCCCCGTATCAGCCCCCAATTCCATATAAGGCTCCAAAGAGAAGGATCTGCTAATTTGCTAAAATCACCAAGAATATCAAGGCAGAAATTATACATATCTTCAGTGCTCATGCCACACGCCACGCATGCGGCAATAATGGCACCCCCGGAAGTGCCGCACACATGAGTTATTTCATAACCCTCTTCATGGAGTCTTTTAATAGCGCCAACGAACATGGGAAATCTAGTTCCAGAGCCACTTATTACTAATTTGATTTTTTTACTCATAATGATTGTGCCACTGCTCAACCGCTTTATAACCCTCTAATACCATATTATCCACCTCGGTATTGGTGGTATTAAATACACTAGATTTTGTATCAGTAAAAAGCAAAATTGTATTGTTTGACATATTATCGCTTACTGCCTCCATTGAAAAAGCGCCTGTAACTATGCTTACTACAAACATTACTAAATCTTTAAGGCCTCGGACCTTTTTAAACAAAGAGGGCCTATGCATTAGTTTAAGGCCAATTACTTGTGCATCATCATTGTTAAAAAAATCAAGTGGGAAGTTAGAAGAAAGGCTGCCGTCCACATATATATGCCCGTTAATTTGTACTGGAGTAAATAACATTGGTACTGCCATGCTAGCTGCAACAACTTTTGCCATAGACTGACCAGCATGATTGTCAGAGCCAAATACAAAATGACCGCCATTGTCAACATTTACTGCCACGATGTGCATAGGCACCCTACTTTCCCCCATTGTATTGGCCAAGTGAGCAAATAATAGTTTTTCTATTTTGTTAGAAGAGATCAGTCCCAGTTTGAAAAACAACTTATATAGTGAGAATTTAGCCATAAGTAATTTGGACTGATTGATTTTTTTTATCAAAGACACTAGTTCGTTTGGAGGGTAGCCTGTCCCCAACGCGGCAGCAATTAAGGCGCCACCAGAAGCTCCACACAGCTCCGTGATATTATATCCCAATTCAGTTAATTTCAAAACAGCACCTACATGCAGTGCGTAATGATCTCCTCCGCCACTAAGAACCAATTTGATGTCCTTATTCATTTTTTTCACCTATTTTAGCGATAAAAATTTAACTACGGTCAAAAGCTTGCCACCTACCCAGCCACCAAACGTGTCAGTATCTAAATGATCAGCTAATAATTCGTCCCATACGTGATCCGCCACATGAGGCGCTGACATATGAGATCCATGATTTATTATAAATCCAGGGCCATTGTTTTCAACCAACTTAGTAGTGCCATCGACCACTACTGTCCCGCTTGTACATGATGTCTCAAAGCTCATTAGGCCACCATCAAACCCGAAAGACCCCATTTGTCCGCCAGTGTAATTAATTACGCTTAGTCCGCCGGTGTAATTTCTAAAACCTAGGGGAATGCCGCTTCCATTCATATCTACAACTGCATATCCATCACCCGGCACACCACTAACGCAATCTATAAAATGCACATTTTGAGGAGAGACTAATCCAGATCTAAGAACTTGTGTCCCTGCCCTAAAAATACAGCGATCAAATATGCTGGGAAAGTCATCAGACCCAATATTTGTTACTGCTTGCAAAGCAGTATTTTCGCAAAATACCGGCCCATTAATAGCGCCATTAATAATAGTATCTCTAAATACGCTACGATTAGTGGAACATCCAACGCTCAAAACAAGTACTGCCGACATCAAATCTTTACCTACGAATTCATAACCATCTATAATGGCCGATGATGGAATTGCAAGGGTTCCAGTAAATTTGAATACATCTATGCTTCTTGCAGTAGCAATCACAATTGCGTCGTCAATATTATTTACTGGATTCTGTTCTGTACCGCAGGGAAAAATGATCCCTGGCTGCCCATTTAGTGCATCAATATAAACCGCCCCACCAAAAGACCCTAATTGTAAAAATTCTGGAAAAACTACCTGGGTGACATCGATCACAGCAGAGCCAGTAGAGTTGTCTTCAACCTCCATTACTCCTGTTAGGCGAATTGTACCATTCGTAACAGAGCTATCTAGCGTTAGTTTGCCACCACTTACCATGTTAAACTCTACACTTTCTGGGCCAGACTTGTTTTTAAGTTCAATATCACCAAAATAGTCGCGTATTGCTAATGATTGACCGCTTCCATTAAAATCAATACTCGGCGGA
>Ga0114934_10000545_pt1 | contig 23938 bp, 33 predicted proteins | sample 4SBtaG_2_FD_99695 | JGI IMG/M metagenome (GOLD analysis project Ga0114934, IMG submission 99695) | Deep subsurface microbial communities from Kolumbo volcano to uncover new lineages of life (NeLLi) - 4SBTROV10_white metaG | ecosystem: Environmental > Aquatic > Marine > Volcanic ...
GAAGAAAATGAACAGAACTTTAAAGTCATACGGATTTAAAAACAAATTATGACACCACAAGTAAAAGTATTTATCGGGGCAACCGCTCAAGATGATTGTAACGATTTCCTAGAAACATTGCAACCAGGGCAACTGATCCAAGTTCAACCTCTATTCAATACGTCAACTTTTTTGATTGAGTTCGTTGTGACAGTTCAGGAGTCAACACCATAAAACATGGAATTACAATGACTCCTAAGAAAGTAACCTTTTTTTGCCTTTGCTATGGTGAACAAAAAAAATAAAGATCAAATCAATTAGTACACCCGAATAGGGTTAAACAAACACTTAAATCAAATTACTATGTCAGAAGAAGCAAAAGTACTATACGAACTATTCAAAGTAAAACTAACCTGGGAGCAGATAAGGGATATGAATTTGGGCAATGTTGCTAGTTTGGAATCCTTAGCCGAGTTAGTTAAGCCAAAGTAAAACCGTTCGTAATGGAGAAGATTATAACATATTTCAACCAGCCAGCAAAGGTTAATTGTGATGAGAATTGTAAAAAGGCATGGGGTGGCAGTAACAGACCTAGAGTTAATTTGAGTGATGATGAAGACGATTGGTGCTATTTATCAGACGATGAATTAGGAGAAGCTCCTTCTGATCCTGGAACCTATGAAGGTGGCGAAGGTAAGCCAGCACATAAAAATGAGGTACCAAATAAATGGTGTGTAAGGGAGTGTGAAAGATGTAATATATCCAATCCAGGAAAAAGTCATTTGCCATTAAAGGTTCGTGATTTTTCACAACGCTTTTATAACATACCAAGAAAATAACGTTCGTAATGGTAGAGAAAGAATTCAAGGGGTTTGAGGTTGATGACCCAATAATTAAAGAAAAAACAAGACTTATGTGTTTACTAAGAAAAAAGAAATCAAGTCCAGAAATTGAAATAATAGAACCGAACTGGGATGGCATTGCTAATGCAATTGACTCGTTTACTCAATTGTACAAAGTTGCTCCTAATAAGGAACTCGTTGACGAAGCATTTAAAAAGATGTTTCTGCCTGATCCAATTATTCACATGGCCGATGCTGGGACTTCAGTTAATTTTTAATCGTTCGGATTATGAAAAAAATAAATAGAATGAAAAAATTAAGCACATTATTTAAAAAAGACCCTAACGATTTAGGGAGAGTAATTAATGAAGTAAACCCTGAAAACGAATGGGCTTTTACTGATGGGATACCAACACGTAAATTTGATGGCACAAGCTGTGCTATTATTAATGGCGAACTATACAAAAGGTTTGATTTAAAAAAAGGTAGAACTCTACCACCGAATGCTATATCTTGCCAAGAACCTGATAGTAAAAGTGGACACCATCCACATTGGGTAAAATGTGATAGAGAAGATAAAAGTAATAAGTGGCATTTTGTAGGCTTTGACTCTTTAGAAAATAAGGAGGATGGTACTTATGAGCTTTGTGGTAAAAAAGTACAAGGAAACCCTGAAAATATTGAAGGTCATCAATTAATTAAGCACGGTTCAGAAAGATTAAGTTTAGAAGTTGATTCTTTTGAATACATAAAGAAATACTTAACTGAAAACGATATTGAAGGCATTGTATTTCATCATAGAAATGATGATAGAATGTGTAAGATTAGAAAATCTGATTTTGGGATACGTAGGTAGTATTAATGCTAACGCTAAATATATTAAGCGTGGGAATAAGGAACGAATGAGCATGATTTATATATAATGTTATGCTTATTTTTTTATCTCAGAAATATTTATTACCTTTGGTTAAATTAAAATACAAAATTATGAACATAGGACAAGCTATAAGAACGCTAAGAAAAAATGAATTAATGAATCAAGAAGAGTTTGCGTCAAGTGTAGGTATAACACAATCTTATTTATCATTAATTGAAAAAGGGCACAAAAAACCAAGTTTAGAAGTGTTACAACAAATGGCAGATATTTTAAATACTCCGTTGCCTGTTCTTTTTTGGTTTGGAATAGAAAGGGAAGATGTAGACGAAAAAAAGCAATACGCTTACGACACTTTAAAGCCCTCTATTGACAATTTGATTAATGAGGTTTTCAATTAAGCATAACGCATTGTGTATGGTGCGTATGCCGATAGGCTATGCAATATACACGTTGTTAGCTACTGCGATTTATTAACTATAAAATTAAATATAAATATGATTACAAGTATATCAAAAGAATTAAACAGAATTGAAATCCCATTTTTTAATGGAGAAATAAGTATGCTATCATTTGATTTAAGTGACTTAACTACTTTACCAAATGAATTTAGAGAAACAGCAAAAGAAATGGTCAAGAGCCTACCTAACAAAGTAGGTGAAGCGTTTTTAACTGTACATGGAAAGTTTGTAAAAAAGTCAAAAACTTTAAGACGTGGAGCAGCACATATTGATGGAAACTATTTAAAAGAAGTTGCTTCTTGGGGTTCTGGTGGTGGAAACGGTTGGAAAGTTGGTGAAAATGGAATGAAACTAACAAGTAAAGAACACGCTTTATCTTATGAGAATCAAAAAGGAGGCATGCTGATAGCATCAAATTACTCTGCTTGTAAAGGGTGGAACGGGGTGTTTGATGATAAAGCTGGAATTGGAGGTGATTGTTCTCACTTAAAATTAGATGAAGGTTTTATGCTTGAAGCAAACAAGGTTTATTACGGAAACTCACAATTTGTACACGAAAGTTTGCCAGTTGATAAAGATGTGCATAGAATTATGTACAGAATCACTCTTCCTATAAACCACGAATGTAAGTTGTAGCTAACGGTTTGGCTAAACTCCGTTTCCTTTAAATACGGAGAACAACGATTTAATAATAGAAAAATATGAGCGAAGAAACTAAGACTGTAAACAAGCAAGGCAATGGAGATTTAGCTGTTGTTATCAAACGTGACTTAGGCAATCATTTAGCTGAAGTAATAAAAGAGTGTAGTAAAGGTATGAATCAATTAGAAACTAGTTCAAGAGATTGGACTTGGCTGGCAAGTAAAAAGACATTAGCAGAAAGTATATTAATTCAATTCTGTTAGTCATGTTTGCTAACGCTTAGTGTAAAATGGCGTTTTAATGCATTTTAAACATTGTTGTAAATCTTTTAAATACGAATTATGAAAACGGAAATTAAAATAAACGAGATAACTATTGATAATGCCGACTTAATAAAACAAGAGTTGGAAAACGGAAAGAATTGGCAAATAACTATTTATGATGGTACAGACGATGATAAAGCAGTAGGTATTTTCTTAGAACAATCAGACTTGAGTAAAGGCTGCACTGTAATGTTTGAGCTAAACGAAAAAGAGGCATTATTTTTAGGAAAGTCTTTAATAGCGATGGCTGAAAGTATTTAATTGTTTATAACGCCAAAGTATATGGTTTTGTAAGCCATAGCAGAAATTTACAAGTTAAAAACGAATATTAATTAGGCTTATAAACTATATACATTGTTGTGTGTAGTACGGAATTTAAGCCACAAACTTTATTGAAATGAATATTTACGCAAAAGAAGGAACAAAAGTAAAATACACGGGGAATGGAGGTTATGACAGTCATAAAGAACACGCTAATAAGTATTTGAAAGTAGGCGAAACATATACTGTATTAAACACAAATGTAAGTGGATGGCATACTGACGTGTTCTTGAAAGAAATACCAAACCAATGTTTTAACTCTGTTCATTTTGAAGAACTAACGTAGTATTACACACAACGTACTTGTATAAAAAATCGTTTTAATGTTTTTTATACGGTGTTATATACAGTAATTAAAAAATTGGCGTGGCTGACGACAGGAAGCCAAACTGCGTAATAAAAATAAAATATGAGTAAAAATATAGAATTAGATAAATTTTACACACCAAAAGAAACGGCAAAGAAATGTATTGATATGTTTTGGCAAACATTTTTTGGTGTTACAGAAATAATTGAACCAAGTGCAGGAAATGGTGCTTTTAGTTTGCAAATACCAAACTGTATATCTTACGATTTAGAACCTGAACACGAAAGCATAATTAAACAAGACTTTCTTAAATTAGATTTACCTTACAAGCAAGGCAGAGCATTTATAGGAAACCCACCTTTTGGTGATAGAAATAATTTAAGTAGAAGTTTTTATAAACACGCTTGTAAAATGGCTGATATGATAGGTTTTATTTTACCCATTAGCCAATTAAATAATACAGATAGTTTATACTTGTTTGATTTGGTTAAAAGCGTTGATTTAGGTTCTTTAGAATATAGCGGAATGAAAGTACATTGTTGTTTTAATCTATACCACAGACCCAAAGATGGTAAGTTAAATAAGAAGCCTAAATATAAAATAGACTGGATGAAAATACATAGAGATGACGAGAATGGTTATGAAAATATAAAATATGATTTATGTATTACGAGAAGAGGTAATTTAGGTAAAGAAAGATTTGAAAACATAAATAGTAGTTCTTTTAAAATAATATTAAAAGATAAATCAATCATTGATTTTGTAAGGAATACTATAATCTCTTTTGATTGGCATAATTACAAAACACACCAATCAGCACCCTGTATGAGTAAAAATGATATTTACAGGCTTTTTTCACGCAAGAGTGAGTCGCTAATTTTTTAATTATTGTATATAACAACAGAATAAATAACAGGTCTAATTCTGGTAAGGGTGTCGCACACAGAGGAAGTTCACCACCTGTTTTATAAATCATTAACAAACAACAAACCGTTCCGCTTTCGGGAACATAAAACGAATACCAGTGTACTAGCCATGCAAACATTCAATCGAGTTGGTGGTGGCTCCACTCTCCGAAAGGACGGACTGCCTTGTTGCAGAATACTCGCATTGAAGCTGAATAAAAACAAAATTATGGACGCTATAGGATTTGCGGCAATTCTTTGGGTAACACTCGAAATTGCTAAATGGATTTACAAAAAAGAAAACGAACATGCTCGAGAAAACAGAGAGAAATGAAACCATTTTATGGGTATTGCTTTTCGCAATTGTGATAGTATCAAGATTCATTTGTTGAAAATGAAATCACGCCCACCTGAAAAATAATTCATTTTATTTTATACTTTTGTTGAAACACGTGTTTAATGGAAGTAAAGGAGAGCCGCCTCAAAAGGTGGTCGAAGGTATTCACAAGAAAGTCCAGCCTAACCCCTATGGGCTTGCAGCCGATTTCATCATCTGGATCGCTTGTTCGTTTCAGAATCCTTGAGCAATTCCTAAACTATTTCCAAACAGGAAAACACACGGCCGCCAACCTCATGAACACATACACCAGCTCACCGCTGGTTTTTTTGGTTGTGAGCAAAATTTCACGAACATCCTCAGCAATTCCAAGGATTGCAGTAAATGAGCAAGACGAGCCAATCGAAAACAGCAAGGTTCTGGAAGTTCTCAACAATCCAGGTGGTGGCTTGTCAATGCAGGAATTTTATGAGCAATCTGGTGAAAGCCTTTCTTTATCTGGAAATACATTTATCAGATGGATTGAGGGAATTGGGGCAGGTCAAGCAATGGAGGTTTTACGACCTGGCTGCATCGAACCAAAGACCAACAACATTGGTGAAATAACTCACTACATTTATGAGCTGCCAGGAGGTAGAAAAATAAGACTTGAGGCCGAGGATGTTCTACACATAAAGACAAGTAACATTGCTCAAAAAGAGAATACAAACGAGTCATGGGGTGTTAGTCCGCTGCAGGCTCTTTGGATAGTTGTTAAAGCCTCAGACGAGAAATTCAATGCATCTGCGTCTATATTCAAAAACCGTGGGATCATCGGAATACTGACAAACAAATCAGACATTCCAATGCTTCCGCCAGAAAGGGAAAGACTGCAAGATGAGCTTGACAAGGAGATAGGAGGAGCCGACAGGTTCAACAAAATAAAGATTTCAACAACTGACCTCTCGTACATCCAAACAGGGATGAGCCCATCCGATTTGAAGCTACTCGAGGGAATTGTTGCAGATCTCAGATTGATTTGCGCAGCATACGGGATGCCATCGGTATTGTTTAACGACAACGAGAAATCAACCTACAACAACATTTCTGAGGCTAAAAAATCAGCTTTCACTGACGCTTATTTACCACTAGCTCACAAGCTAGACACAAAAATCGGTGCATTTGTTTCCGGCAAATTAGGTGTAAATGAGTTCATAAAGGCTGACCTCACTCAAATTGAAGAAATTCGAAATACAACCAATTCGGTTATGAATGCGATCAACGCATTGGAGCCACGTGTTGCGTCAACTGTTATTGAAGTGATGCGCGTAAACGATGTTCTTGAAATGGTTGGCTTGGAAGCAATTACCGATGGCGGTGATGTCCAGGTCGCACAATTAAGATCACCACAACCGACTAACAACAACGAAGATGCCTAAAGCACCAGTAAAAAAAACAACAGATCCAATTGATGACCTTGCCAAAAGGGTTGCAAAAATGCCTGATGGCGCAACAAAAAAGGCAATGCTTAAAGATTTGGAATTGAAGAAATCTAAATCAGTCACAAAATGAGCGTAGTTTACAAATGTATCGAGCTACCTGGCAAGGAGTTCACAAGCAAACATGCTATGTTCAAGGCCATCAAAGCCAAAAAGAACGAAATAATTGGCTTGAAAAAAGCCCAAGTGAAGCACTCCGACAGCCTTCGCTTTGTTGCCGTTCATGGTGTTGATGCCGAAAAGGGAATAAATGTTCCTGACGGTCACGTGATGGCCGTAATAAATACAACCAAGTACATGGACTCTCACAATGATGTACATTTAAACGGTATTTGGAGCAAATCGGTTGAAGATCAACAAGGAAAGATTTATTTCATTGCAGACCACGACCTCAGTGTAAAATCGGTTATTGCATTTCCCAACGATGTTGATATGATGGTCAAAAGTATCGACTGGAAGGATTTGGGAGCCGATTTTCCTGGCACCACTCAAGCCTTGATTTTTAAGGTGAGAAAAGAGGACATTGTACTCGATGCGGCTAAACATATCATTGAGGAAAAGTTGCCGATTGAGCACAGTGTAAGAATGCAATACGTGACAATAAAGTTTGCAGTAAACTCTGATAGTCCTGATTTTGCAGAGGAAAAAAAAGAGTGGGATCACACCATTGAACTCGTTGCAAATAAGGATATAGCCATTGAGAATGGTTATTACTGGACTGTATCGGAGGCAAAAATATTCAAAGAGGGTAGCATGGTACTCGCTGGATCAAACGACGTGACACCGATGTTGTTGTCGTCAAAAAACATTGCGGAGCCGTCTGATGACACTTTGCACGCTGAGCCGTCTGCTGACACTCAGGAACCCCCAAAACCGAAAAGCTCGGAATTGGATTACATAACACAAAATCTTTATTAAAATGAAGACTATTAAGCAATTTCTTGAGAGCAAAGACATTTCTCAAGAGGATTTCGATGCAATGTCAGCCGAACAAAAAGCGGCATTGTACAACGAACTCAGCAAATTGAATGCAACGGCTTTCGCTGATTTGCAAGCAAAAGCTGACAAAGTTGAAGCGGTAGAGGCTGCGCTTAAAATAATGGCCGACAATCAAGCTGAGTCGCTGAAAAGCATCATGCTCACGATTGAAAAGCAAGGGCTTGCTCTTGCCAAGGTTACTAACAAAGAAACGGGCGAGTCTCGTTTAACTGTTAAGAGCCAGATTTCGGAGAACATGGCTACTATCAAGAACTTAGCCAACAAAGTTGATTCAACTGATGTTGAAATCAAAGCACTCACAAATGTTGCGTCTGTTGACTCTAACACTTGGGCTTACAACTTACCAGATGTAGGACAGTTAGGTACTCGACAAATCAACATGGAGGAGCTTTTCCCTTCAATCACGATTGGTGGGGTAAACATCAACAAGGCAATCACTTATTGGGATTGGGATGAGGCTACAATCGCAAGAGCTGCCGACATGGTTGCAGAGGGCGATGTTTTCCCTGAGTCAACCGCAAAATGGAAGCAATACACGTTGCCGATCCAAAAAGTTGGTGACACTATCCCTGTGACCGAGGAGTTCATGGAAGATGAGAGCATGTTCGCATCTGAGCTTGAGCTTTTCCTTGCAACTAACGTTGCATTGAAAGTTGACGATCAAATCGTCAATGGTGATGGAACTGGTAACAACCTTTTAGGTCTTAACGCCTCAATCCCTGCTTACGTACCTGTTGCGTCTGGAATTCTTGACGCCAGTATTTACGATCTAATCGTGAAGTTGATCGAGGATATTACCACTCTTAGAGGGTCTAAGTATCGACCAAATTTTGTTGTGATGAACATCGCGGACATCAACAAAATGAAGTTGAAGAAAGACGCGAATAACAACTACGTAATGCCTCCTTTCGTTTCGAGAGATGGAAACGTTGTTGCTGGAATCACAGTTGTTGAGAACAATGCGCAAACCGCAAACACTCTTGCAATTGGAGATCAGAGATTCGCGAAACTTTACTCTGCGGCTGGGTTCACACTATCGAGAGGTACTGTTGATGCTCAATTCACGTCTGACATGATGACGCTGAAAGTACGTAGACGTATGGCTTTCTTAATCAGAGAAGTTGATAAAACTGGTTTCCGTCAGGTTACTAGTATTTCTGCAGCTCTTACAACGTTAGCATCGTAAGATGAGAACGGTTAAGTTCATAAAGGATTTTGCAACAAAGAAGCAAGGAGAGTCGTGGAAATGCGACTCTCAACTTTCCTCGCAATTGGTTAGAACTGACAAGGTTGCTGTTTACGATGATGAAGCCCCAAAAGCTGACAAGCCTGCAAAGGCCAGCGAAGGAGCCAAACCAAAGAAAAGAGCACCTAAGAAAGAAGAACCAAAGGCCGTTGAGAAATCCGAGGAAAAACCAACAGAATCAAAAGAAAAACCAAGCGATAAATAAATCATGTCAAGATTTGCACAAATAACAGACTTCAAAGTTGAGCCTTTCAAGATACCGTTGAACCCAGTTCAAAGCGCTGACTTGCAGGCAATAATTGATGAGGTTGAGGATTATTACATCCCACGATTGTTTGGCAAGGATCTGGCTGACTTATTTATATTGGATTGGGATGCTTTACCCGTTGGAGCAATTGACCCGAGATTCGTTTTTATTTACAATCCTTTTACCTACCAAGATGGTTCGTTCTTTCTTCAAAGCGAAGGGATTAAAAAAATGATCCAAGGCATTGTTTATTACAAATACTTACGTGATCGCTTTACAAGAGTAGCCACCACCGGTGGAAAGAAAACTCAAAGCGCAAACGCGAGTAATGTGAGCGGCACGCATCACGACATAAACAGGAGGTACAACTCTTCAATCGAAACGTTTCAAGTACTTCAAACATACATGAGCTGTATCGATTCTGGTTTATACCCTGAATATGACGGAATCCATGAACGGTTTAACCATATTTTTTAGTGATGGCAAACTTAGTTGACGTTATGAAATACATTCTTGGGCAACTTGACTACACTGTCAAGGTGAAAAGCATTACGCTCCCAAATGTTTTCGTGTGCGAAACAACTAAGCATTTGACCGTTGGTAATATCATAACTGATGGCGGTGGCCTGGAATACCTGGTAACCGCTATTGATGTAAACAATTATGTTGAGTTAACACCGACAAATGGAAACACGGTTGATTTTGACAGTGATGTCATGAATTTACCGCCAGTACATTTGCAACACGGAACCCCTCAAATGGTGAACAATGAGTATCTTGATGCTGAGGTCGATACAGTGGACAAAACCCCATTTATTTGGGTGTACGAGAACACTGAGAGCGATTTACCAGCAAGAGACTCATCACTTGAGGCCACTTTTGACGTTCGCCTTTTCCTTTTGGCATGGGCAAACGAACCTGAGTGGGTTAATGACCAACACAATGACCTAGCTGTGAAGCCAATGCAGAACCTTTCACAACAGATAATTGACGTTATAAACGCTGATTATTCGTTCAAGAGGGTAAACGGTGGTCGAACACGTCCGAGGTCAAATTTTGGTGTTTATGTCACAAACAATGGCAATGAAAAGGACATCATTGATGAAGACCTGACAGGGGTGGAACTGCGTTTCAATCTCGAGGCATACGACCTGAGCGGTTGTAATTGCAATTAACTGAATAATTAAACGCTATAAAACAAAATAAAATGAGCGGAATTGAATGTAACTGCGCAAACCCAACCTTTGGGAACACTGGTTTGCCAGGATGCTCAACAGAGCAAAAGGCTATGGCCTTTCCAGTCCTCATGCCTCGGTATGGTTCGGACGGAACAAGAAACACAATTGATGTGACTAGCACAACGCTAGGAGCTGACTTACTTGCAATGCTTAATGCTGCAGATCCTCGTGATCGAATCTACCCATTGCCAAGAGTTGAAAACGCATCTTTCACAAGAACTGACACTCAGTATGATGAGGCGCCAAGTGGAAGAAAGTACAGACTTGATGGCGTTGGAGGTGTTCGAACGTGGGCAATGGAGCTTTGGGCTAAATCGGCTGTGTCTGGAATGCACCGAGAATTGAAGAAATACGGATGCGTTGAGCTTGATGCTTTTTACGTGGATATTTCTGGTTCAATCTTCGGAATTAAGGACAATCCAACTGACACTATCATGAAGGGTTACGAGCTTGCAACAGAAACGTTTGACGTTTTTGCTGACTACGCTACCGACACGACTGTCAGAAAACTCATGATTTCATGGGATTTGGACAGCCAAGTTTGTGAGGAGAACGCTTACGCGATCACCGGCACTGAGCTAGGATATAAAGCCACAACTTTGAGCGGCCTATTGACTGCAGACCAAGTTGTGACTGAGCCGGCTGATGGAACCGTGAACCAAGTCGTTCGAACAACTTACGGAACAGCGGTAACGCTTGACCCTGTTGTTGGATTAGACACGAGTGGTGCGGTATTGGCGTTGTACAATGTTACTCAAGATGTTGCAATGACAGCGCCCACTGGTTGGGCTGCGGTTGCTGGTTCTGATGGAGAATACACTTTTGCATATTTAACGGCTGAGGCCACGACAAATGATGTGATTCGTGTATCTGTAAGCGGTGCGCCTGGGTACGATGTACAGGATGCAACGTTTGTTCACACTTTCTAATCAATGGCAAAGTCAAAAGTCATTGAATTAGCTAGGCAAAAGTACGATGCCGATTGGTTGAGATCTGTACCTCTCAATAAGGCAATAAACGTGCTGAAAAACTGCCATGACAAAAACCAAGTCACCAACGCCTGGAAACAAGCGAACAGCCTTAGTGTAAGAAATTACAACAAGGCAGGCGAAAAGGTTGAAGCCAAGGCACCAGCTAAAAAAGCAAGGAAATCACCGACTAAAAAGTCGAGCAAATAGTAAAATCAAGCCCCTCAATTGCGGGGGGCTTTTTTAACATCTAAATGGATTATAGAGTCAAAGAGAATTACAAGGTTATCACTTTTCCAAAAGGATTTGAGGAGGAGGATCGTGGCGTGAAAGGATGCTGCACATGCAAAGAACTTGTTCTTGCCCATCCATCTGACTCAGAAACATTTAAAAACGATTGTACAGGCGTTTATTTAAAGCGATCAGATCCAGGTGATTTGGTTGCGATCACAATGGAGGACGCTAATGGTGCCACTATCACAAACCTCGGAACGGCCGCTATATTTCCAAACGACTCTGACACTGTTGGTTTTATCTACGATTGGCAACAGATATTGAACGCAAACGGGATTGGGTGCTACACCATAAAGGTGAATTTCACAATTGCTGGCGTTACGAGTGGTTACACTCATGGGATTTATGAGTTGAGACAATTCTCAACAGAATCCTCAAAAGGAACCGTTCGAATAAAGAGCGCGTTCAACACATTTTACCAAAAATTATTGGTTGATTTCACGGACTCAAATTTTGTTGACTGCGTGAGATTTAACGGCTATTTCGGTGACCGTCAACCAAAGACCGAGATCAACAACATTGTAAGTAAAAACAGGCGAGTTGAGAAGTCAACAAGGGAGAACGTAAACAACTATTTCCTAAAAACAGACCCGTTGGACATTTGCATCACAAGGCAATTGGTTGACTTTCATTTCTTAAACGAGGACGACTGTTTTGTGAGTGACTACAACTACCACAACCACGATTATTTGATACAAGACAAATCGGTTGAGCTTATTGATTCATCCGAGCTAGAATACTTTAGAGGCAATAGACTTGCAAAGTTGGAGGCCACTTTTGGAGATAGGAATTTACTAGATAAAAACTTTTATAAAACAAGCTGATGTCATTCAAATTTGAAATAATTGAAAGCGCCCTTGTTATAACTGACACGAACACAGGAATTGTTGCTGAGGAGCACCCGAAAAGGGATATGTATTTCGACAACAAAAAACTTGTTCAGGATAGCATTGTCAAGATTTATGACACCAATGGCGTAAACGAAACGAGTTCGGGGGTTTTTGAGAAACCTCTTTCTGAGTGTCAAGACCCTAACGGCGTCACATTCACTGACGCAACCCTGCGGGATTTTGCTCGTGAGAACTTGGGAAAAACTAGCGGTGGAGGATCTGGAACGGGTTGGGACGGTCGAGTTGACCTATACGCCAATCTGCCTACCACCTTGTCAAATCCAGCAATAGGATCAATTTATTTAGTAGAACAACCCACTACCATACTTTTCGGTGCTTACAAAACACGGCAAAGCGGCCTTTATATAAAAGACCTTGACACCGGAAGTTTAAGCGATTGGCGAAAGTTAAACGTAAAAGTTAATTTCACAGACGCAGAATTTGCCCTGGTAAATGCTGCAGACAATTCAAAAAGGGCTAAAATTGATTTATCACTTTTAACAACTTCAACAACTTATACTTATCAACACCAGGGCAAAAATGGAATAATTGCCCATTTATCAGATCTTAAACCAGATTTCAACGTTGATTTAGACGAATCGGAGGTTTCTGTTTCGAGAGTTTTTGCCGGGGGCAGAACCACTTTTACGGTTACACATAGTCTGAACACTATCGATGTAAAACCTGTAGTTTTTAGACTATCGGACGGCAGAAATATCGGCTGGAGGATAGAAAGAACAGGAGTTAACACTGTTGATGTATCAAGAAACGGCAACATTGCAAACGGTTTATTTAGATTAGTAATATAATGGAAATACAAGACATCATACAAGGGTTAACGCAAACAGAGATTAATGCTATTACCTCGCCAGATGAGCGCAGTTTAATAGTTAATACCACTCTAAATCAAGCTGTCATATATGTTAACGGTACTTTCAAACAGTCAAGTTTTACTAATTCTGATGACATACCAGAAGGAACCACTAATAAGTATATTACAACTTCTGATCTTTCGCAAATAACAACAAACGCAAATGATATATCTTCCTTACAAACAGGCAAAGAGGACGCTTTCACAAAGAACACAGCATTTAATAAAGATTTTGGAACAAGCACAGGTGAGGTTTTGCCGGGTAATACTCCAACGATAACACCAACGCAAGCAAGCAATATAACCACAAATAACTCAAAAGTCTCCTTTCCAGAAGCCCCTATTGATGGAAAGCAGTACGCAAGAAAAGATAGTTCATGGGAAGAGGTAGCAGCAAGTGGAACCTCAGAGCCTTTACCTATAATAATTTTGACAAGTACTGACGATACGCAATTGTTTAATAGGTCTACGCCTTACACTATAGAGTGGGATTCAGAAAAAGAAAAAGATTCTGCGTTTGCACATAGCAACAATACAAACAATAGTATTATAGAAGTAAATGATACTAGCACTTATTTATTTGCAGGCAATATTAGGATATTTAACGGAACCGACCAAAGGACACAGCCTACTGTAAAATTAATAATCGATGGGACTTTACAGGATTGGAATCTGTCAAGTGGATATATTAGAAATGCTGGTAATGCTTCTGATTTTTGGACTTTAGATTTTAGTTTTCAACCAGTCAAACTAAATTCTGGTCAAGAAGTAGAGCTTCAAATATCACACGAAGCATCAAACCCATCTACATGGGATTCAACATTTATAGGCTCAGAGTCTTATTTTTGGGGCATAAAACTACAAGGTGTAAAAGGAGAAAAAGGAGATACTGGTAGTGGTTCAAATATAGTACTTGAAAAAGACGGCTTAACAGTTGGAACTGTAACAGAAACTATTGATATTTTAGGGGGTGTCCCTGTTGTTGATGAGGGTGGAAATGTTACAAGTATTGAGATAGGAAACTACGCTCATGCTACAGGAATTACTCAGATGCCCAGTAGTCAAATAACAAACTACACCGAAACAGGAGGAGGTTCAGTAGATATTGATAACTACGATTTAGGAACGTCAAATGTTCATTTTATTAATCCAGGGTCGCATGATAGAGATTTTACTGGTATGGTTGCTCCTCCTGCTGGTGTTAATAGAACAGTTACTATAATAAACTCAGGGACTGATAAAAAACTAAAGTTCAAAGATAACGACTCTTCAAGCACGGCAGCAAATAGAATGCTATTAGCAGATGAAAGTGATTTTGATTTACCACAAGGAGGGAGTTTGCAAATGATTTATAACCACAACGTTAATCGCTGGACAACATATTCATATTATTAGAAATGGAGAAGAAATTTTATAAAGAAGATAACGAGCCAATACCATCTATAGTTTATAGTGAAACTCAACCTGTAGGTTTTAGCGAGATAACAGACCAAACAGAATTGTCGGAACTTTATTTAAAACTAAACAACAAGAAAAGTAATTGGGGTAAAGATTATATTTCATTATTTAAAGTTGAAAACTTTGGAGAAAAGTATAGAGATGGAACTTTGACCGATTCTAATATATACTATTTGTATCAAAAACTATCCTTGTTGATAGTGGTATTAGAAGATGGTAATCTTGATTGCGCTTTATTTATTCTTAATAATGAAATAAACACTATAACGCAAACTGATATTGACAATGGATATACCCAGGAAATACACGACAAAATAATACAAGACCTAAATAACTATTTAACTCAATAATTATGAAAAAGAAAGAAGAACAAGAAATCGTAAAAGAAATTTTAAAACTAGCGGATAAATTGGGAGATAAAGCTAATATCTCGCAGGATAAAGATTCTCTAAGAATAACTGTTGGTGGAGATTGGACGAATGGACATCCTAGCAAGCGACCGAGGAAGTGATTATTTTTTACTTTTTGTATTACATTGGTATGAGGATAATCCCCGAAGCCATAGACAGCGACCATTGTTATTGGCTCATGGATTCAATACTCATGATCTCAATTGCCGTTTTCATATTTCTGAAATCAAAGAAAAACATAATAAATCTATTTTTTACTGCAGCTTGTATTGTTTCTTTTTGTTACGATTTATTCGATTATATGTATATTGTCACAATGGGAGGCTTTAGTACGGATGGAATCAGGGTGGCCTTTTGCATTTCAATATCTTTGGTTGTTTATTGCCTGATTTTTAGAAAAAGATACGAATGGAACAAATTAAAAAGTGAAAATTACAACAAAAATAAAATCCAAGCTATATACTCCAAGCCTTCAACGACAATAACGTTGTTAGGTGCGGCCACTTCTTTTAGCCCAAAGTGCAGTGTAAGATATAGTTATGACGGTAAAATGATTCGATTTAAAAAGGGTTATCCTACCCCAATAATGACAAACTTTGTTGTAAAGGACACAGATATTATAAAAACCACGGATATTGATCCTTCGTTATTTTATACTAGATTTGAAGAAATAAAGGATAAAAAATACAATTTTTTAACCTTTAATTGTAGAAAACTGTTTTAAATGGTAGAAAGTAAATTTTTAATTGATGTTGTTTTTGGTGTTTTAGGCGTTGTTCTAATGACATTTTTTTTATTTTGGTTCACCTATGTTAATAAGACACAAAAAGAACATGAAGGGAAAATACAAGAAGGCGCTATCAAGCAGATAGTAAATGAAAAGGACAACCGAATACAGGACAAACAATTAGTAGAAAATAAAACAGCAAACCAAAAAGCAAAAGGAGAATTTTATAAAACTGCGGAAGATTTAGCCAAAACAATGAATGAGCTAGGAAATTCACAAAAAGAAAATCATATTTTAATAAAAGAAAATCATATTTTAATAAAACAAAATATTCTTAGGATAGAAAACTTAGAGGATTCAAATAAATTTATAGTTGAAAATATGATTAAAAAATAAAATTCACACTAAAATGAGTAAAATACTACGTCCAACCCGAGGCAATCATCAAAGGGCTGTCTGAAATAATTAAAAACAACTCAAAACCATAAACAATGGATAATCTAAATCTTGAAATGATTTTGTTGGCCTTGCTTGGGCTGACCACTCATGTTTGTGCAACCGTAATTAACAGAAAAAAAAGTCACGGAAAAATATCTCTAAAGGCCTTTTTCAGTGATGGAATGAATTGGGTCAGAATAGTCATGTCAATCGCGTCACTTGTTGCGCTATTGATAATGGCAGACGACCTGGTTGACTTTCTTGGCGTAAAGCTGAGTGATGATTCAATCGCTAGAAAAATGTTTGCTTTTGCAGCTGGTCACGCGCCTCATGCATTTATCAGATATGTATTGAAGGTTTTTAAAAATAGAATTAACAAAGAGGAGAAGGATGGCGAGGAGATCGAAAACACCGAGGAAAGTGAGTCATGAAGGGCAGGAAAATGACCTACGTAAAAGCCGTTTTAATAGGCTTGGATCAACTTGGGAACGCCCTTTCGGGTGGAAATCCAGATTGCACGATCAGTGGGCGAACGGGTTTTTTTCAATATAACGCCCGTTTTCCAATGGTGATTTATTGGAGAATCAACGCTTTCATTGTTGACTTGACTTTTTACCCTTTCGATGGTCACGGCCATTGTCGCCAGCCTTACGAGCTCGAGAAAGATGAGGAGTTCTATGCAACCGAGAATGTTGTTGCGTTGTTTTTGCTGTCAACTTTGACTCTTGGTTCTTGCTCTGCTTTGCTGGTGCCATTTTATCTGGTTTTCGCAATAAAGAGTTTAATCGACCTTTTCAAAAAAAATGAGTAAATTGCAGTCACAATAAGTTTAACTAAAATTAGTAGTGGAAAAGCAATTGATCTCGAAAGGGGTTAGTTGCTTTTTTTGTTTCACCATGTTTGAGGAGGTTTATGACATACTAGACAAGGCAATTGCATTGGATGAGTCTGAGGCGTTTGTTTTTGTTATGGATGCAGAGAGCAAAGAGCTTGTTGTTGACTTAAATACACGGCTGCAGTTGGGTCGAGATGGCGTTGACTCTCTTGATGCAGATCTCGGAGAATATGCGGATTTTACTATTGTAAAGAGGTCTGAGCTTGGCCTGCAGACGGATCACATTGACTTCAAGGTGACTGGTGATTATTGGGCGAGCTGGAAAGTACTGGTAAGTGGTGAGTATTTTGAAATACTTGTTGACCAACAAAGGTTTGACGAGTTGGTGAATGATTTAGGATTTGCCAGGGAACATGTTGGACTCAATGCAGAAAGCCTTTCGATTCTAACAAAAAAATTGCTGCCTAAGTATCAAAATTACGTTAGGCTAAAACTTGGTATTTGAGCTACTACATCTACATATCAAAGTTTCCTTTAATCAATTGGCGTGATTGCCTTGATGGAGATAAATCAAGAACAAGAATCGAATCAGATAAAGGAACAACTGAGGAGGACGAAAGTGCTTGGGAGGTTTTGCACGACCAATATATTGCCAAGTATGGTGTTGGTGACGACCAAAGCAAATTGTTTGAATTAAAGGAGGAGCTTGCTTACGCCCAACTCAATTATGTGATTGATGGAAACACCTTTTTACTGAACAACATTAACCGGTTGGAGTCTGATATTTTAAAAATACTAAAGAGGCCGGTCGAGGGTTCAATGGATGACTGCATCATATACCTTTCAAAGTGGCTTGGCTACCACTTCGATCAAGAAAAAAGGACGGTCACGGAGTTCCACGATGCAATGGAGCTTTACAAAAAAGAAGCTGAGGAAATGAGAAAACTTAACGCTAAAAAACAGGCATAAATGAGCAAGGTTACAAGGTCACAAGTTGCCGAAAATGATGTATTTGGCGGTATTGGAAAAAGCGCGATTGACTCCAAGGGAAAGGTCGATCTCTTAAAGCATTCGATTGAGATGCTTACAGAGGTAGCGAAAAACCTCAAAGAGAAGTTGGCGGGAGCCGACCCGAAAAGCCTGAGCTCAATGAAGGAGTTCAACGAGCTAGTTGAAAAAGCAAACGGACTTGCTGGCGACCGAAAGGTTGTTAACGAGGAAATGGCAAAAGCCCAGGCGAAAGTAAATGAGCAGAATCAAAAATCAATTAAGTCCATAGAGCGATTAACTGCGGATCTCGATTCTTTGAAAAAACAAAGAACTGCATTAAACCGAGCAGAGAAAAAGGGAGTTGTAACGGCTCAGGAAGCCAACAAAGAGCGTGCTCGCTTAAATGTTCAAATAAGAAAGTCGTCTAAAGAGCTCAACGATGCCACAAAAAAACAACTTGGGCTTGTTACTGCCATTGACGAGGAAAAGAAGAAACTCACCAATTTAATAAAAGCTCGTGAGGGTCTTAGTTTGGCCGGCAAAGACAACACAAAAACAGCTGAACAACTCGAGAAGCAAATCGAGAGAACCGCAAAAGGAATCGACAAGGCTGAGAAATCAACCAGGAGATTCAAGAAAGGTTTTTCTGGCCTCAAAGGCTCTGTTGATGGTGTCCGAAAGAAATTAGGACAACTCATGTCTGCATTGGGCATTGTTGCTGGCTTCCAATTATTCAGGCGAGTTGTTGGGAATGCAACCGACATTATCAGGGATTTTGAGAAAGCAAATGCAGAGCTCGCTGGTGTGTTAAACACGTCTCTCGATGGAGTGAGCAAGTTGACCGATAATGCAAAAGAACTTGGATCAACAACAGCTTTCACTGCCTCACAAGTAACCGCTTTACAAATAGCCTACTCGCGTCTAGGATTCGAGCAAGAGGAGATTATACAGTTGACCGAGGGAACCATAAACGGTGCTATTGCTTTAAATGCAAGCCTTGACGAAACTGCTGAGTTGGCTGGCGCCATGGTCAGAACATTCCAAGACCTAAAAACCACCGATACTGACCTAATACTCGACAAGCTCACCGTTTCAACTCAAAAATCAGCCCTCAACTTTCAAAAACTACAGAAAGCCTTGCCAATTGTTGGGGGTGCTGCAGAGGCCGCTGGAATCAATTTTGACAGGTTACTCGCTTTACTTGGTAAACTTTCCGATTCTGGAATTGACGCCAGCACGTCTGCAACCGCGCTGAGAAACATCTTTATCGAGTCCAGCGCACAAGGCCTTACTTATGAGCAAATACTCGCTAAGATTGTAAAAGAACAAGACAAGTTGACTGCCGCAAATGATGAGTTTGGAAAGCGTGCAGCTGTTTCTGGTGCCATCCTTGCCAGAAATCTTGACGCAACTGTTGATCTTGAAAACGCAATAAGTAATGCGGGAGGAACCGCTGAGGAGGTTGCAAAGACACAACTCGACACCTTGGATGGATCAATAAAGTTGCTGCAGTCTGCCTGGGAGGGTTGGATTTTAAGGATAAATGAGTCGGTTGATGCAAGTGCATTCTTAAAGAATGCAATTCGTTTCTTGGCTGACAACCTTGATACCATAATGTCAACACTCGGTCGATTGGTTCAGGTTTTCTTGACGTACAAAGCAACTGTTTTGCTTGTTAATTTCGGAATCAAAGCTCAAGCAATTGTTACAAACACCTTGAGAATCGCTAAGATTGCACTAGCAAGAGGGATAAAAGGCGCCACAACCGCAATGAAAAAATTCAATGCCGCACAAAAGGCCAACATAATTGGTGCAATTGTCGCGGTCGTCATTCTTTTGGTGCAAGAACTTGATAATCTGATGTCGGCAACAACGGCCGCTGAGGATGCTCAAAACAAATTCAATGATGAGCTTTCAAGGGCTCAGGCAGAGGCAGAGAGTGCGTTCGAGGCATTGAAGAATGCCACAAAGGGAACCGATGAACACAAGGCAGCTCTTGACAAAGTGAATGAGGTTTATGGCCCTTATTTAACCAACCTACTCAATGAAGAAAGCAGCCTCAAGGATATTGAGCGAGCCCAGGAGTTGGTAAATAGAGCTCTCGAGAAAAATATTGCCCTAAAAATACAGGAGGAAGAAACAACAAACGCAAGGACTCGGGCGATAAAATCGCAAAAAGACTTCTCATCCGAATTGATTACCCAATTGCGTGATGAAGGAAAAGAGCAAAGCGAAATAAATCAAATTGTTGCGCAAGCAAACTCACTGCTAAAAGAGCGGGCTAAATTGACCCAAGGCTTTGGAGATGTTCGTTTCGGTTCTTCATTCATACTAGAAGACCAAGAGGTTGCCGACCAAATACAAGCAATTGACGACCAAATCGGAAGTCTTGCAGATCGGGCAAATGTTGGGTTGTTTGGGTTTTTAGGTGAAGGGTTTAGGGCTGAGCTCGTAAACTCATCAAATGCGATTGCCCAAGCAAATCAGGACATCCTTGACATTGAGGCAAGTTTCTCGGGAATATTGGGGGACAGCCTTGGTGAAACTCTTCTAAATGCTCTAACACCAACAGGTAACTCAAAAAATGCCATCGACAACATCGAGGCCGCAGCTGGTGAGGCAAAAACTAGGCTTGAAGAACTGAGGGAGGAATTGAAGAAAAACAGGGAATCACTCGAGAAATTGGCAGATGAAAACACAAGTTCGAGCGATGAGAGAGTTGTTTCTTTAAACACTGAGGGGCGATTGATTAAGGAACAAATCAAGACAATCGAAGCTCTTTTGAATTTGGAAATAAAAACCAAAGACACGAGAGAGCTCGCAAACAAGCAAAGACTCAAAGAGCTTTCAGCGCAATTGGAAGCCGAAAGAAAGCTCATTGCATTCAATGTTGTTGACAAAGGAAAGAACCCTCAAGGCGCTCAATTCTTTGATAGGGAGAAAGTCGAGAGAGATTTACAAATAAAGTTGCGTCAAATTAGGCTCGAATTCCTAAACGAAGAACTATCAGAAAAAGAGGCCGCTTTGATGCAAAACTTTGACACCGAGGGCAAGCTATTTGAGGAGGCTCAAAAATTGCGTTTGGAAAAAATAAAGCTGGAAAACGAGATCAGAGACGAGCAATTCAATGAAACTCAAGAGGGTCTGTTAAAGGAGGAGCTTGATTTGCAAAATGATTTCCTTAGTAAGAAGTTAAACAACGAGCTTGGAAACGATCAACAAATCGAGGAGGCTGAAAAAGAGTTGCAAAAAAAGCTCATTGACCTACAAATTGAGAGGTTGAGAAATGAGAAATTCATACTTGACGAGGAAAGCCTTGAGTACAAAAAATTGACCGAGAAAATATTCTCACTGCAACAAAAGCGTTCGGATCTGGACAAAAAAGATTCTGAGGAGGAAAAGCTCAGGTTCGAGAATAGACGACAAGCAATTGAAATATTTACCGACTTTTTTGTGCAGCAAGCCGACAAGAGGATTGCAAAAATTGACGAGGAAATTGCCGCAGCCCAAAGACAAGCAGACACGTTGAGTGGGCTGGCTCAGTCTGGAAACATAACAGCTCAACAATCCCTTGCTCAACAAGACCAAATTATAAAAGAAGCGCAAAGAAGACGTGAGGAGTTGGAGAAAAGAAAGCAACGCGTTTTGCTTGCCTCATCCATATTGCAAACCTACAACTCGGAGCTTGCAACCGGCAAAACATCTGGCGAGGCTTTTGCGAGCGCGATCACTTCGACAACTGTGCTACAACAGTTTATCGAGGCTCTGCCAACCTTCTTTGAGGGGACTGAAAATGTAGGGCAAGCCCTTGGCGCACCTCATTTAAACACCTCTCGAGATCAATACATAATTCGTGCTGATGGGTCTGAGAGGATATTAACAGGAGATCAGAACAAGAGAATTGGCAACAACGTTTCCAATGAGGAGCTTGTTGGTGCATTCGAAGAAAGACGAGCCGGCAGCTACATTGTAAACGCTAAATACATGCAAGCAAGCAACGGAGGCCAGACGCCAAATAAAGAATTGCTTTCGGAGATAAAGGGCATGAGAAAAGACATTCAAGGGCAACCGGTTACAGAGAACAAGGTCGGTGAAATACTTAGTTCATATATGACATTCAAAACAACCCAAACAAAGGGCAATGAGGTCACTCAAACAACCTACAAAGTCGAATGAGTTTAGAAACAAAATACTACTTTGAGGGAGGTGTTGAATTTCGACCAAAGAACGCTGATAATATCGGCTTCAAATTCGATTGGACTCGTGACATTTTAGAGGCTGAGCTCACCACCGATGCAATTGTCCTTGGCGACACACCTGGAAACCCAGCAAAATCATTTGTTATTAATCATTACAGAACCCTTGGAGCCTTTCAGGGAATACCAATAACCATCGAAATTGGGTCGGTTTCTGTTGATTACTACATTGATTTAAAGGATCAGCCAAAGTTGTCTGGCGATGGAGATGACGCGATTGAGGTGAAAATAAAAAGACGAAAGGCGGTTGATTATTTCAAGCAACAAGCCAACGGCCTAACCTTTGAATTGCTGAACACAACACACCCAATTGATACGTTCAAAATACCGTACTTAATTGTCAGGGACAACCAGGTTGAGTTGGCGATAACACTATCAATTGCAACATACAACTTGACAAAGGCGCTCATCGAGGGTGTTCGAGATCTGGTTGAGGCAATTACCGAAGTTATAAGGGCTACAACCCCAAACGCAGGCATTCCACCGTCAATTGATACTGGCGACATAATCGCGGCCGTTTTATTGGCTACCGCGAGAATCATCTACATAGCCGCATTATTGATTGCGCTCATAAAAATCGCAAAGGACATAATTGAACTTGTTTTCCCACCGGTTAAGGAGTTTAAAGTTTCCACCGTTAATGAGTTGTTAACAAAGGGATGTGCTAAACTTGGTTACAATTTTTTGAGCACCGTTTCGGAATTCGACAACATGACCATTTTGCCGAAACCAGTTCTTTGCCCAAAGGAGGGAATTTTCAAAAAGATTTTCACTTTTGACAGCGGACTAAGGACAAAGGGGTTTCCAACTGGAATTGGTGGCGACTCTGTCACAACCGTTGGTGGATTGGTTGACTTTGGGCTCGATTGGTGCAACGGTCGCCTGAGAATAAAGGGCAACGATGTTTACATTGATAGACGAGATCATTGGAGGATTAATTCAGGCATAAACATCAAAAACACCTTAAACATTCAAGCGAGCAGGGTGAATGAGTACACCATAAACACTGGCGAGTCATGGAAAAGGTATTTTTTGCAGTGGCAACTCGACCCCATGGATGCGCACACTTTCGATGATGTTACCGGCATTTACTCCGAGCACTCAACCGAGCCGATAACTGTGCCAGAAAGTGACCTAACATTAATAACAGGGCTTGTTCGAAAGCAATTTCCATTTGCATTTGGATCAAGAAAGGACGGCCTCAACTTTATTGAGAAAGCGTTTTTGCCATTTGCAGGGCTTGCTGATGGCGTGGTGAATCTTTTCGGTGGCTCATCAAACCTTGTTTCTGGAATAAATGGACGTGTTGGGGTGCTTCAAATATCAAGTCAATACTTTGGACAAACCAAAATGCTCTATATTGTAGGAACAAAACAACCTGAGAATTTTCGGGACATTATAGGAGCGGAGCAGAGTTACCAAAAATACCATGTAATAAACCAGGTAAAGGAGAATTTCAAGGACATTTTTGCAACAGAAATACCTTTCAGCACAAAGAACCTTGAAACTTTACTCGACAGTAACTACGTAAATGACATTGATGGTGAGCCGCTTGAAATTCTTACCTTTGAGTTTCTTAATGCTTCAAAAATGGGAGCAATA
>Ga0114934_10000546_pt1 | contig 23930 bp, 22 predicted proteins | sample 4SBtaG_2_FD_99695 | JGI IMG/M metagenome (GOLD analysis project Ga0114934, IMG submission 99695) | Deep subsurface microbial communities from Kolumbo volcano to uncover new lineages of life (NeLLi) - 4SBTROV10_white metaG | ecosystem: Environmental > Aquatic > Marine > Volcanic ...
ATTGGTAGGAATCAAAAGCCGAGGACTTCCACTTGCAATAAGGATAAAAAAATTTATTGAAAAAGAGCTTGGCAGAAATATTGAGCTTGGAGAATTGAATATTTCACTTTATAGATCTGATTTGGATCTTATTGGTGCTGAGCCTGTAATACATGATGTGAATATTCCTTTAGGTGTATCAGGAAAGGAAATAGTACTTATAGATGATATACTTAGAACTGGTAAAACTGCACATTCAGCTATTGATGCAATACTCGACCTTGGAAAGCCTTCAAGAATTAGATTTGCTACACTTATTGATATAAAAAAGAGAGAATTACCTATATATGCTGATTATATAGGTTGGGAAGTCGAAATTGCTTCCGAGCAAAATATAAAACTATGTATAGAAGAGATAGATGGAGTCGATGAGATAAGTTTATATTAAAAGGAATAGTGAATTATGCCATCAGAAATTAATACAACTGGAATAATAGAAGAACATCAGCAAGATGCTCTCTCATCCCTTATATCAATGCTGGGACATGATTCGTGGATAAAAAGAAAAAATTCTGCTCTAAAAATAGCTGAATTTGGTGAATCTGCTATAAATGATCTAAAAGAATGTCTTTCTTCTCCTAATGAGGATATAAGATTCTGGGCAATGGTTTCTTTGGCTAAAATTAATACCACTAATTCAATGGAACCATTATTCCGACTTTCAAAATTAGATGATCATCATATTAGAGAATATGTTGCAGTTGCACTTGGTTATTCTGATTCTAAAGAAAGTACAAAAATATTGATAAATATGCTTGATGATCCTCATTGGCGGGTAAGTAACAGTGCAGTAAATTCTCTGGCAATGAAAGGAAGAGTTGTTATTGAAGATTTAATAGAAGCCTTGAAAAAGTCGAGTTATAACAGTGCATACTGGCTTACAAAGGCTCTAAGTAAACTTGGGAAAGAAGGGAATGAGGTTTTAATTGCATTTTCCCGATTTAAAAGTAAAAAAGTAAGATTGCTTGTCAGCGAGGCCCTTGGTGATTCAAATGATGAAAGAGCAATCAAAGCTCTTCTCAAATGCCTTAAGGATGAATACTGGCAGGTGAGAAACAATGCTGTGGATTCTCTTGTTAAAATGGGTGGAAGGGCAATAGAACCATTAATATTCTTTATGAAAGATGAAAAAGAGAATATGCAGCCATATGTAGAAATTATTTTCAAGAGGCTTGGTGATTATAGAATACATCCCCTTATAGAACTCCTTAAACATGAAAACCAAGAAATTAGGTCTCTTTCTGCAGAAGCACTTGGTAGTACTGGAAGCTCAAAGGCTGTGAAGCCCTTGATAGAAGCTTTGAATGATAAAATATGGAGTGTCAGAAAAAGCGTTGCTAAAGCACTTGCAAAGATTGGGGAAGTTGCTGTGGATGATCTAATAAAATCTCTTTCATGCGAAGATGATAATGTTAGGTATTGGATAGCTATAATATTAGGTACTATTGGAGAATCTGCAATAGAACCACTTGGAAGTATGCTTAGCTCAAGTGATAAGGAATACAGGCTTTATGCAGCACAAGCTCTTGGAAAGATTAGAGATGAAAGGGTAGTTATGCTTCTTATAGAAGCCCTTCAAGATGAAGCCTGGATAGTCAGAAATAGTGTTGCTGAGTCACTTATGGAATTAGGTGATATTTCATTGATACCAATAATGAAATCACTTATGTCTCAAAATGAAGATAGAAGATATTGGTCTAAGAAAGTCATGGAGAGGATAGGCCCTGAAGAACTTGATACTATACAAGATATTCTTATAAAATCAAGAGATTCAGAAATGAGATATTTTGCTGCATATACTCTAAGTTTAATAGGAAATGATTCATCATTACCACATTTAATAAGTAGTGCACTTAATGATCCAAATGAGTGGGTTAGAAAGTATTCGATTAGTGCAATATCAAGGATAAATAATCCTAAATCTGTAGATACACTTATAAAACTTCTTTATGATGATGATGAAGAGATTGCCTATTGGAGTGCAAAGAGTTTTGCTAATATCGGAGAAATAGCATCTGAAAGACTAAGATCACTTCTTGATGAAAAAGATAAAAATATAAGAAATCTTATTATTCTTGCACTTGGTGGTATAGGTGATGAAAAATCAATGCGCTTTTTGATAGAAAAACTTTCTTCTACAGGTCTTGAAGCTCAAAGATGCATAAAAGTACTTGTAGCTAGCGAAGAAAAAGCAATACCATATCTTATAGAAGCACTTGCAGATCAAAGAATAGAGGTGAGGGAAAACAGTGCGAAGGCACTTGAAGCTCTTGGAATAAAAGCGATTGAACCTTTACTTCAAGCAATGGAATCTGAAAATGAAGAACAAAGATATTGGGCAGGAAAGATTTTGAGAAATATTAAAAAAGGGAATAGAAAACATGAATGATTTTAATAATGTCGATGAAAAGTATCAGCTTCTTGTAGAGGCATCTGCGCAGCCTAGAAAAGAATATCTTATTTCATTGTTAGAGCTTCTAAAAGAGGATGAAGAGTGGATCAGATTGAATGCTGTTTTAGCAATTGCTTCGCTTGGAGATGAAAAAAGTATAGTTCCTCTTCTGGATGCTTTAAAAAAAGAAGAGAGTGAATATGTACGAGCAGCTATTATTAAAGCCCTTGGAAAACTTGGTAATAAGAAACTAATTCCGATTATCCTTCCATATTTAAAAGATGAAGATTCGAGAGTAGTTGCTAATACTATAGAATCACTTGAAATGATAGGAGATAAGAAGATAGCTGGCAGGCTTTTACCTTTATTAAAAAATAAAGAAGTAAGAGTTAGGGTAAATGCAGCTAAAGCATTATGGAAATTTGGTCATAGAGAAGTTTTGGACATGTTAATAGAAATGCTTTCTTCTGAGCATACATGGGTTAGAAATAGTGTTATTTATGTAATGGGTCAAATAAATACACCACAAACAAGAAAAATACTTTGTGAACAACTGAAAAAAGAAAATGAACAATTAAAAATAAAAATTATTGAGACACTTGGAGTAATAGGTGATGAATCTGCAATATCCTATCTTAGAGAATGTGTTTCTGATAGATCTATAAGAGTTGCTGAGAGTGCACAGCTTGCATTAAGCAATATTTCGCTCAGAAGAGGAGAATATTTTCCATGTCAGAATTGCAGTTATATGAATCCTAAAAATGCTAATTTCTGTGGTTCCTGTGGCAATAAAATCAACTGAGCAGAAAATAATAAATCCTGAGATATATTCCCAGATAGCAAATCTTGAACTTATTTCGAGGAAAATCCTTGATGGATTTCTTAGTGGTCTTCATCAGAGTTCATTCCATGGATATAATATTGAATTTGCAGAGCATAAACAATATGTTCCCGGAGATAATCCTTCATATATAGATTGGAAACTCTTTGCAAGAAGTGGAAAGCTTTTTTCAAAAAAATATCTTGAAGAAAGAAATATGAGAACATTCTTTTTCCTTGATAATAGTGCTTCCATGGGTTTCGGTAATCCTTCAAAATGGAATTATTCTATAATAACAGCTTCAACATTATCTCTTCTTTTATTGTCAAAAAAAGATACTGTAGGATTATGGTTATTTAATAAAGAAATTAGTTCATTTTTACATCCATCTGGGAAAAGATCTTATATAAGGAATATTTGTAGATTCCTTGAAAAGGCATATCCAGATGGAAAAACTGAATTAGGTGGTTCTCTTTTTCAACTTGCGTCTAATCTTAAAAAAAGATCTTTGATAATTTTGATTTCTGATCTATTTTCTGATCAAGAGAGTTTATTTAATGCAATAAGAATACTTTCACACAAAGGACACGAAATAATCGTAATGCATCTTCTTTCAAATGAAGAACTGGAATTTAATTATGAAGGCACTAAACGCATTATTGACATGGAAACTCAAGAAGATATATTAATCGATGCTTCTTATTGGAGAGATTATTATAAAAAGACACTTTCAAGCAATCTGAACAAATTTAATGAGTTTTTTTCAAAAAGCAGTGTTGATTATATGCTAGTCTCCACTAAAGTACCAATAGAAAAGACTCTTTTTAATCTTTTATATAGAAGAAAGAGAGGAAAAGTTCATGTCGTTCTTTCTTAACAGTCCCTTTTTTCTTATTGGACTCTCATTTATCATTGTCCCAATAATACTTCATGTATTTCCAAGATTAAAACCAGAAATACTTAGATTTTCTAATATTAAGATATTTAAAGAAACATCTGATATATTCAGAAGGAATCTTTTTTTCAGGAATTTGCTCAGACTATTACTGAGAATATTATTCATTGTATTTCTTACACTTGCATTCGCCCACCCCTTAATAAATAAAACTAAGGTAAATACTATATCTTTTGATAATCCTATAATAAGCTTTAAGACCGTTCCTTCTTCATTAATAACTGATTTTAAGTCCAGTATAAGGCTTTATTTCTCAAGGCATCACAATCCCTTTGATTTGGAAGTCAAAGAGGGAAGTAAAATTATTTCTAGACATCATGTGCCAAAAGATTATAGAACAGTTGATATAGAGGTAAAATTTGAAAAATCAGGAACACATAGATTAGATATATATATTAATAGAGAAAATAAAATTGCATATTTATCTTTAAATGTAAAGGATTATTATAATATTCTTTTGGTATCATCTAAAAAAAATACTTTATTAGAAAGGTTTTTTAGTTCTTTTGGGGATTCCTTGCTTGTATTTAGAAATATATATTCTGGGAATCTATCCAATAAGGATTTAAAAGGTGCAGATATTGTAATTTTTCCTTATTCTGATGATATAGATCAAAAAATTTATGATATAATGCAGGAATATCTTAATAATGGTGGAAATTTATGGTTATTTCCATCCTCAGAGATGAATTGTGATTTTGTTAATAAGATACTCCATAGTTATAGCGAAGAGTTTCATGGATTTTCTGCTCTTGATTATGGAGAAAAAAATATTATTAAATCGGAATTTATAAGACTATATAATAGATCTTTTCACGCTACTTCATTTAAAGTACCTATTAGGACATACAATTTATATAAAGCTAAAAAGAAAGATCCTGATACTTCCGATATTATGCTTTTTGGGAAAGAGCCACTTGCAGTTTTAAAGCGATTTGGAAAAGGAAGGACTGTGACTTTTTTATCATCTGCTGATAAAAATAATCCATTATTTGTTAATGCAACCAAAATGCCAATATTTATGACATTTTTAATTGAAACAACTATGTATAGAGAAAATCTGAACTATATAAATATAATAAATAAAAGCACAAATAATAAAAATAATAAATCTTATAGTACTGGGTATGATATGTTTATATATCTGATTATAATAAGTATTATATTATTGATCTTTGAATTTCTTTTCTTTTTGAGATTTAAGAAAATTTGACTCGGCTTTTTGAAGATATTTATATACTCTACGCATATCAAATAATCTAAGTATCTTGATTGCACATTTAAGTTCAAAATCTATATTTGATTCTATAAAAGGTTTAATTATCTCAATTACTTCATTTAAAGGTGTTTTTTCAATTATTTGTTTAATTTTATTGTATATCTCATCATCTGTATCAAGAATAAGAGAATATACATATTTCAGACATTCATGATTTTTCAAGCTTATTATACAATCGATAGCAGATCGTCTAATAGCAGTATTTTCACTTATAAGATAATCTTTAATAGTAAAAGCATCATTAGAATTACCAATTTCTTTTATCAAATCTATCAATCCACACATTATATCAGGATCATTCTGTTTGGAAAGATATTCTAATATCTTGAATTTTGAAGTCTTTTTTTCTCCTGAATGTAAAAAGCCTATCATTTCCATTTTAAGAGATTTATTATTACCATTAAAGACGCTGTCTAAAGAAACATCATTTGCATCAAGTTCATCATCATGCTTTTTGACTTTTATCATACCACTTTCCATAATAGCTGAAAGTTTGTCTAATTTTTCTTTTGCAAATTCTAAAAGAAGAGGATCTTTTTCATGTTTTACTAGTTTTTTAAGTAGCTGTATTCTTAATGGTTCACTGATATTTTCCATAGAAACAAGCCTAAATAGAGCATTTTTTCTTGTTTCTAAAAACTCTGATTCTAAATCAAAAGATATTTCGTCTATTAAAGGATTCATGTCTTTTTAATTTTTAAAAGCCCGCAAGATGCGGGCTTGATATTTCTGGTGGACCACACAGGACTCGAACCTGTAACCCGTTGATTAAGAGTCAACTGCTCTGCCAGTTGAGCCAGTGGTCCATAAGTGAATACATTCTAATGTGTCAGATATTATACGTCAAGTACCAATGACCATAAATTAGCCTTATATAGTAGCAACCATAACTGCTTTGATTGTGTGTACTCTATTTTCTGCCTCGTCAAATACCTTTGAATATCTACTTTCAAAGACTTCATGTGTTACTTCTTTTTCATGTACTGCAGGTAAACAGTGCATGAATATGCAGTTTTCATTGCCTGTAGCCATTATTAATTCCATATTTATTTGATATGGTCTTAGACTGTCAATTCTTTCCTGTATGCCTGGTTTTCCTTCTTCGCCCATAGAAACCCATACATCGGTATAAAGCACATCAGCGCCCTTGACTATTTCTTTAGCATTTTCACTAAATTCAATGGTAGCTCCTGTTTCTTTTGCTACTTCTTTTGCATATTTTACAAGCGATTCATCTGGCCAGAGTTCTTTTGGAGCTGCTACTCTGAAGTGAATACCCATCTTTGCACAACCTATAAGAAGTGAATTACCCATATTATTCCTTGCATCGCCACAGTAAACGAATTTAATACCTTTCAATATTCCAAAATTCTCTTTAATAGTCAGTAAATCTGCAAGGACTTGAGTAGGATGAAATTTGTCTGTGAGGCCATTCCATACTGGAACTTTAGAGAATTTTGCGAGTTTTTCAACTGTATCTTGTTTGAAACCACGAAATTGTATTCCATCAAACATCCTACCTAAAACCCTAGCGGTATCTTCTATACTTTCCTTTTTGCCAAGCTGTATATCATTAATTGAAAGGTATTCAGGATGCCCACCTTCATCAATTGTTGCTGTTACAAAGGCACATCTTGTCCTTGTTGATGGTTTTTCAAAAATAAGAGCTATATTTTTATGTTTTAGATTTTCACCAAATATTCCCATTCTTTTATTTTGTTTTAGAGTAGAGGAAAGATCAATTAAAAAGTTGATTTCCTCAGGTGTAAAATCCTTAAGCGTCAAAAGACTTCTTCCTTTAAGATTAAAAGACATGAATATCCTCCTGAATATTGATTAATCTAAATAAAACTCTTTAAGATGCTTACTTCTGCTTGGATGTCTAAGCTTTCTTAATGCTTTTGCCTCTATTTGTCTTATACGCTCTCTTGTAACACCAAAAATTTGACCAACTTCCTCAAGCGTTCTTGGACATCCATCGCAAAGTCCAAACCTGTATTTAAGCACTTTACCTTCTCTAATTGTAAGAGTTGTAAGTACATCATTGATCTGATCTTTAAGCATTGTATGAAATGCATTTTCAGCAGGTGATTTGACCCTTTTGTCTTCAACAAAATCTCCTAGATGAGTATCATCCTCATCACCAATAGGGGTTTCTAATGAAATAGGTTCCTGAGATATTTTTAGTATCTCTTTTACCTTATCTGGGGTCATCTTGGCTTTTATCGCTATCTCATCCACAGTAGCTTCTCTTCCAAGTTCTTGCATAAGCTGTCTTGATATCTTGGATAATTTATTGATTATCTCAACCATATGTACAGGAATCCTGACTGTTCTTGCTTGATCTGCAATAGCTCTTGTAATAGCCTGCCTGATCCACCATATAGCATAAGTAGAGAATTTAAATCCCTTTCTGTATTTGAATTTTTTTACTGCTTTAATGAGTCCCTGATTTCCTTCTTGAATAAGATCTAAAAAGAAAAGGCCTCTTTTTGTATATTTTTTTGCAACACTTACTACAAGCCTGAGATTTGCTTCAATAAGTTTTGCTTCAGCTGACTTTATTCCTTTTTCTATTTGTTTTGCAAGTTCGATTTCTTCATCTGCATTAAGAAGTTTTACACGTCCGATATTTCTGAGATATAGTTTAACTGCGTCTAAAACCTTTTCATCCGATATAAATTTTGGAGTTATTTTTTTATTTACCTTGACAGTATTATCAAATATTTCTTCTATTTCACTTCCTTTAGACCCCATGATCTGTATTCCCTGATCTATAAGAGTAGATACTATATCATTCAGTATATCAGGATCTACATTTTTGGGGATATAGTCATTGATCTCCTTGAAAGTATATACTTTCTTGTCGTTGTCTTTAAAATGATTTACGACTTTTTTGACCAATGGTTTTGAATTCATTAAAATCACCTCATTCATTTTTTAATTTAGTATATAATGCTTGCCATCTCTTGACTTCATCATAATCTTTTCTATTACCCGCTTGCCTGATTTTATCTTTGATAGCGGAAAGCTGTGTCTTTTTATGTTTTTCCCTCAACTTAGAAATGCAATCTTCAAGATGTTCTTTTTTATTTATGTCCATTTCAGACTGACTAAGCGATATCCTTTCGAATAGGTCTTTAGACTTTTCGCTAAGCTTTTCATACCATCTTGTTTTAACTCCTGATGTCTGGATTACCCTGATGATTTCCTTTGAAATCGGGTCTTTAAAATAATCAAGTATTTTTGGTCCTGCTTTTCTTATCTCCTCTTCGAGTTCTTGATTTTCTATTAATAGTTTAATTACATCTCCTTCAATTTTATTCATAGAATTTCTTTCGTCAAGTATTTTTTTATTTTTTTTTGGAACTGGTACTTTAGTTTTTAATAATTCTTCCCTTATAGAGTATTTTTTAGACCATTTTTTCAAAAGGCTTTCATAAACTATTGTAGAGATATTTTTTGCTTCATTAAGGACAATTGATATATTTTTGCTGATCTTTTCCATGTCAATTACTTTGGATGGATCAAGTTTTTGATTCAAAAAATCAACTTTATATTCCAGATATGAATATTTTCTTTTCATTATATCCTTTAGAAGTGTAGCATCATTTCTCTTAAAAAAATCATCAGGATCTTTCTCTTTTATCTTGACAACTGATACTAGGACACCATGTTTGGCAAATAATTCTCCAGCTCTAAGACATGCAGTAATCCCAGCTGTATCATTATCATATAGCACATAAATATCCTCAGCACTTCTTTTAAGTATTTTTACCTGTGTTGGAGTTAATGCAGTACCTAAACCTGCTATTACATTTTTAAAGCCGTTTTTATACATTGCAATAAGGTCGATATATCCTTCTACAAGTATTGCACTCGAGGTCTTTCGTATCCATTCCATACACTGTTCCATTCCATAAAATGTATTTCCTTTTTTATAGATAATACTATCAGGAGAATTAAGATATTTAGCGCCAATATCACCTGGAAGAATTCTTCCTCCAAATCCAATAGTATTTTTTCTTGTATCGGTAATAGGAAAAATAATACGGTTTCTGAATTTTTCAAATATTTTTCCTCTACTGTCTTTTTGCAATACTCCAGCTTCAATAAGAAGTGGAATATCTTGATTTTTTATTTCTTTAGAATTTAATATACTTCCCGGCATTGCAAAGCCAATATGGAATTCAGAGATTATTTCCCTGAAAAGTCCTCGCTCTTTAAGATAGGATAATACAGAATCTGATTTTAATAGCTCTTTTTCATATATTTTTGATACAATGGAAAGCAGATTTCGCATTTTTGATTTTTTTTTCGCAAGTTTAGCTTCCTCGTCCATAAGTTTTTCATCAAAGTCAATATAAATTCCTGCATCTTTAGATAGCATCTTAACTGCCTCTATAAAATTTATATTTTCTATATTCATTATGAATTTGATTAAATTTCCACCCTCTCCGCAACCAAAACAATGGAATATCTGTTTTGAAGGACTAATTACAAAAGATGGCGTCTTTTCAGAATGAAAAGGGCAGAGTGCCTTATAATTTTCTCCTGATTTTTTAAGCTCTATATATTTTCCAGCAATATCTACTATATCAAGTTTTGAGAGTATCTCATCAATTACAGATTGGGGTATAAAACTCATGAAATTAAATCCTTTATTCTTAATAGAATATTTTCAGTTGAATCAATAATATTGTTATCAGGATTCCATAATAAGAATTTATCAATGTCTTTCTTTGATCTGATAAGAAATACTAAATCTGAATTTTCCAATGCATATATTGTTTTTCTGATTTTGATATTTTTTCGCTTATTACTGAGTAATATACCTACTGGTTTTTTACTATTTACCGAATCACTTATCATAGAAAAAGAATCCTCTGTTACTATAATACGGGATGAATAATAAAACATCTCAGGCATAGGATTAAAATCTTCTTCATGTACAAATACACTTAACCTTATTAGAGGATTATTAGAAATATTTTTTAATTCTTTATATATATTAGAGGGAGTTCTTCTTGAAGTAGTGAATAATAAAGGAATATTTCTTTTCAAAAGGGCTTCTATATAGGGGATGATATCAGTATATTCCATTTTATATCTTTTTGAATTACCCCCGATTAAAATACTTATAGAGTTATTATAGTCTTTATTAGTATCTAATCGATTTTGAAGTTTATCAGGATTTTTAAGTAGGTCAGAGCTATCAATCTTTCCGAAAGCAGTGAGAAATCTAAATACATTTTCTGTTTCATGATATGAATCGTGGAAAGGAAGGAAAATAAGATCATGCTTTAAAAAAGGAAGAGGCCTGAGTATTTGAACACATTTTAAGTTAAAAACATTTTTAATTGCATTTGAGTATATTGAAGCTGTTGAACCTGTACCTATAATAAGTGTATATTTTTCAAAAATAATATCTGTAGAATATTGTTTTAATTTTTTTATGATTGAAACAGGATGAAATAAAGATATAGTATAAGATAAAAGTTTGTCTATCCCAGATTTTATAGGAATATTCAAAATATCAAAATCGCTTATAAAACCTCTTTTTTTGAGATTTAAGCAAAGTCCTATGCTCTGATAAAAGTGACCTGGCTTAGAGTCGGATAATATTAATGCTTTTTGCTTCGCCATCTATTATGCATCCATAGCCATTGTTCTGGGGCTGATAATATATTTTTAGAAGTAATATCATTACAAAGTTTGAGAATGTCTTTTTCTGATTCTTTATAAGCTTGTATAATAGGATAGACAATTATTTCAAATTCTAAAATCTTCTTGCGCTTAATGAATACAGGGACTATAGGGGAAGAGTATTTTTTATGAAGTTTTGAGATTGTTGTAGGTGTAGATGCTTGTTCCCCCAGAAAATCTATAAATATACCCTGATCTTTTGCATCCTGATCATTAAGAATACCGATTATCCTATTTTTTTTAAGTGCAGCAACTGCTTGTCTAAGGCCAAAACCTTTTGTAATGACTTCCATTCCATGACTGGCTCTGATATCGTTGATTTGTTTGTCCATTTTTGGATCTTTCTGAGTCTTGGCAATAGAGCTTAAGGGAAGATTGGAGCATACAAGAAACTGCCCTAGATACTCCCAATTGCCAAAATGAGCGGTAAGTAAAAGCACTCCGTTTTTTTTATCAAGCGCATTTTTTAAATTATCAAGATTTTTTACAGTACAACTATTTTTAATGAAGTCATCGGAAAGAGATGGTATTAAAATAAATTCTATTAGTGTGCAAGCAAGATTGTAATAGGACTTTAAAACAATGATGAGAGAAAGAGAAAATTCAAGTGAAAGATGCTTTCTTACATTTCTTATTCCTAAAAAAAATCGTTTTGGATTAATTATTATTGCAAGAAGAGCGATTTTTATTGCAGATATAGGAAGAAGAACCCTTGGAACATGGGGTAGAGTCTTTTTTAAATAGATAAAAATAAATCTAAAAAAAGCTAATTTCAAGTCTTTCATTCTTAATTTTATTTTTTTCAACTTATCAATCCATAATCCAAAATCTATAATCTAAAATCCCTTTTTATTCTTTTAATAAATAAATTGGATTCAATGCTTTTTCTCTCATTCTTATCTCAAAATGCAAAGTTGCATGCGTATCTGTTAGATTTTTCTTGCCTGCATAACCTAAGATATCGCCTCTTTTTACTTTTTGCCCTTTTTTCACAATAGCCTTATTATTAAATGAATAATAAAGTGTATAGTATCCACCATGATGTTTGACTATAGTAACTATGCCATAATCTTTCATGGTTGAAGAAAAGATGACTTCACCATCTCCCGCCGCTTTGAAAGGTGTCAGCATATCAAGACTTATTTCTATTCCTTTTGAAGTAATTCCATTTACTTTTTCTCCAAATTTCGTTATTATATCGCCCTTGGCTGGCCATGAAAATACCCTAGAAGACTTTATTGATGAAGAAGTTATTTTAGTATTTTTTGAATATTTTCTACTAATATGTGTATTTTTATAATGTTTTGGTGGAAAATATATTTTTTGGCCTACTTTTAGTGGTGTAGAAGAATTTATTCCATTAAAAGAAGCAAGATCTTTTATTGATATACCTGTATCACGGGATATTTTCCATAATGAATCTCCATATTTTACAGTATGATAAGAACCATGAGTATCTTTTGAAGTTAGAATTGATGATGTTTTTGGAGTATATCTTTTTCTTGATCTTGGCGACCTTTTACATGCAGGAAGCATGAGAATTAGAAATGATAAAAAAAAGATCAATATATTTTTCAAAATTTAATAAACCTCTTTTTGTCTCTTAATTTTTCAATACATAATTTAGCTTCATGGCTTATTGATGGTATGGGACTTTCGCATATACCTAAAATGAGGGATTCAAGACTTTCATCACCGTTTTCAGCAATAGACCTTAAAATTTTGATGACTACATTTTCATCGGGATGATTTAAAAATCTAACCATCATCTGAGGGGAGTAAAGTGCATTTGAAGTAGTTTTATTGGGAAAATTTGCCAAATCTCTGGCAGCATTTATCCTGTCAGGAAGATCTCCGTGATTAAATTTTCTAATAAGAAGATGATAATACTTTATCCTTTTAAGTCTATCTGAGCCTTGATCGTTATTCATCAACAGATTATCTCTTCCATGAATGATTTACCACAAACATTACCTGGATTTATGCTGAGCATATCAAGAATAGACCTTCCTATATCTGCGAATGAATCCCTCAAACCTAGATCTTTCCCCGATATACAATGTTTGCCTGATATTAATAGAGGAATAAATTCTCTTGTATGGTCTGTACCAGTATAAGTTGGGTCACAACCGTGGTCTGCTGTTATCATAAGAATGTCATCATCTTTCATTTTAGAGATAAGTTTAGGTATAAAGTTATCAAATTCCACAAGAGCATTATAATAACCTTTTACATCACGCCTATGACCATATTTCATATCAAAGTCAACTAGATTAAGAAAGATTAAACCATTATGAATATTGTCCATAGACTTTATTAGTTTATTCATACCATCCGAATTGGAGCTTGAATAAACATAATCAGTTATTCCAGCACCTGCATAAATATCATTTATCTTTCCAATACCAAAAACAGAAAGTCCAGTATCTTTTATTCTATCAAGTGCAGTTATTCCTTCAGGTTTAAGTGAAAAATCATGTCTCCCATCTGTTCTAGAAAAATTTCCTTTACTACCTATAAATGGCCTTGCGATAACTCTTGCTACAGCATGTTTCCCAGTTAATATTTTTCTTGCTATACTACAAACCCTATAAAGTTCTTCTCTTGAAATAATTTCCTCATGTGCAGCTATTTGAAATACACTGTCAGCGGAGGTATAAACTATCAGAGCTTTACTTGTCAGATGTTCTTCCCCGAGTCTTTCTATGATCTCAGTTCCTGATGAAGCGATATTTCCAATAGTTTTATAACCACTTTTTTCTTCAAATTCTTTTATAAGCTCATTTGGAAATCCATTAGGATAAACAGGGAATGGTTTTTCACGAATACATCCTACCATTTCCCAGTGACCAGTTGTAGTATCTTTTCCGGCTGATTTTTCAGCAAGTTTACAGAAAGAGCCCTTTAATTTAGCATCAGAACTAAGTCCTATAAGTTTATAAAGCCCGAGAGACTCCATATTAGGCAATGAAAATCCTTCTATATTATCAGCAATATGCCTGAGGGTGTTTACATTATTGTCTCCATATTTTGGGGCATCTGGCATTGCTCCTATTCCAGCACTATCTAATACGATAAGTATTACTCTCTTTAAAACGCTCATTTTAAAATATTTTCCTCCGAAAAATAGTCTATATTATAGGTCTTGCCAAGTGGATATAATTTTTCATGATGAAAAAAATCCGGCATAATATCAGAATAGAAGCTGGCTTTTGAATTAAACTCTATATGTTTTTCAAGTGCTTGAAGTGAATAGAGAAGCACTTCGTTTTCAGGTATAGTAATACCCAATGCACTATTAGAAAGCCTTAGGATTTTGTCAAAAAATTCATTGCTCTCGCTGGCAGGAAATACCATAAAGCTAGAAAGCCCATAATAATCAAGAATTGAGTTTACCATTAAGTAATCCTTAAGAATACTCTTTTCTATTTTTCTATCGGCTTTATTTTCATTTTTAAGTAGTTCTTCATTAATAGTGAGAGCTGAAAATGGATCCGTGCCTGTTGGGGCTACACTTATAAGTGCCCCCATAGTTTTCATTACCCTAAAATCGAAAAGAGGAAGTGATTCATCACATAAAGTTGGTATTCTATGACTCCCAAGTAGTCGCCCCAATAATGATGGACCTTGATTTATAACTTTTTCATATGATTTTGCCTTTTCCATTTGTTTAAGAATGTCATTTACTCTGGAAAGATTCCCAAAATCACCATTATATTTTTCTGATAAAAGTAGACCCAATGTAATAGAGAGATCATTGAAATCAACTCCAAAATCAATTGCCCATCTCGTGATTTTAGCTATCTCTATAATACTGTCAATACCAATATTTGAACCAAAACCAACAAGAGAATTATAACCGATATTTCCGGAAATAAGCTCTTTTTCTGTATCATAAATAGAAAGTTGTCTTGAAATTGAAAGTGAAAATTGTGATTTATTTTTTTCTAAGGCCTTTTCATTAACAGCTTCATGGTTAATATGTGATATTCTCTCAAAACTACCAGAAGTAAAATTATTAGTGGGAAGTGCTCCTGCATCATTGATCAATTGAACGAAGACACTCTCCCCAAATAAAGGAAGGGATCTTCCTGTAATGGTGTTATTTAATATTAATGGTTCGAATTCTTCATAAGTAGACTTGAATTCTTTAGTTAAGGATGGTATTTTGAAACCATTGTCTTTGGGAATGAATATAATAGCTTTAATCTTCTTTGAACCCATTATAGCACCAAAGCCCATGCCCTTACTAAGCTCAAAAGAAGCAATTCCAGATTCATCACTTGAAATTATTGTAGATGTAAGATACATCTTTTCACCAGCCGGACCAATTCCTGCAATACCTATATTATCTCCGTATTTCTTCTTAAGTTTTTTAAAGAGGTCTGAAGTCTTATCCCCTACAAATTCGTCCGCTGGGACAAGCTGAATTCCATCATTAGTAATAACTATGTTTTTCCAGTTTTTTGATATTCCACTCAATACAAGTGCTCTTAGACCAGTCATGGCCATTTTATATGCAATATTTCCAGACAGTGTAGGAGCCCTCATAAAACCGTTTACAGGCGATTTTGAAACTATACTCATTTTATCTGCACCCTTGACCTTATATCCGCATAAAAGTCCAGGGGAAAAAATCAATCTATTATAATAACCAAGTGGGAATTCGTGCTCAATATTTAAACCTGAAAGTATTTTTACTCCAAGGGCTCTTCCAAATATAAACCTATAGTTTTCCGGTATTTTCTGTATATCAACAGCTTCTTCGGAGACATCTATATATGCTATCTTATCACTCAAGGATGAAGTATTATAAGAATAGTCACAATGTTTGTCCGGATTTAGTCCTCTTTTTATTGGAAGGCCGGTTTTGCTGAGTATAGAAAGTGCAAACTTTATATCATCATCATCAAGGTATTCATCTTGTAAGATAATTTGAAAGACAGTAGTGCCAGCGGCATGTATGGCATATTCTATTTCTTCAGAGATTATTTTTTGATTTCTGGATTTAATAGCACTTACATTTATAATGAAATCTATGCTATAAATATCAAGAGAACATGCTTCTTCAACTTCTACACATTTTGCTCTTGGACTTCCGGTACCCATAGGATAGCCAATTATTGCTTGAATCTTCAAGTTTGGGAATTTCATTGAAATATCTGGTATAAAGTTCAAGGGTACCGGTATATAGCTTTCTCCACTTCTTAGTGCTGATTTACAATGTTCTATAACCGAATCTAGAGTGAAAAATTGAAGATTATTATTATTTAAGTTATTCATACAAAAAATTTTACCATGATATATTGCATTTTTCAATAATAAGGATATAAAATAGAGAGGTAAGAAAAGGGATAAGGAATTTTGGATTATAGATTTTGATTTTGAATTTTGAATGGGAAAAAATGATGTAGGGGAAATCCCTTGCGGTTATAGATTGGGGCTTGTATCTTCATTCATTTCATCAATGTTGTACTCAATATTGTGAAATGTGAAGATCAGACCCCAAATGAAACACTGAAAGTGAGCGGAACAAAGTTTTAGGAGGCAAAATGAAAGTCTTGGTATTAAATTGTGGTAGTTCTTCGGTAAAATTCCAATTGCTGGAGATGGAAAATGAACATGTTATAGCAAAGGGTCTTATTGAAAGAGTTGGAATGGATGATGCGATTGTAAACTATAAACCAGGCAATGAGAAAATAAAATATATTATGCCTATCAAAGACCATAAAGAAGCTATTGAGCAAATGTTTGTTGAACTTTGTCATGAAGAGCATGGCGTTATAAATTCAAAAGATGAAATAGATGCTGTTGGTCACAGATTAGTACATGGAGCAGAAAAATTTGCGCATTCAGTACTCATTACCGATGAAGTTATTGAGAAAATGGAAGAATGTATAGAACTTGCGCCCCTGCATAATCCTCCTAATATCATGGGAGTTAAGATTATGGAAATGGAACTTCCAGGGAAACCACAAGTAGGGGTATTTGATACGGCTTTTCATCAAACTATGCCGGATTATGCTTATTTATATGGAATACCTTATGAATTCTATAAGAAATATGGTATTAGAAGATATGGTTTTCATGGAACAAGTCATTTTTTTGTATCTAAAAGAGTTGCAGAAGAAGAAAATAAAGATATCAAAGATATGAAGATAATAACGGTTCATCTTGGAAATGGTGCAAGTATAGCAGCAGTAGATGGCGGAAAATCTATAGATACATCCATGGGTATGACGCCTCTTGAGGGCCTTATAATGGGTACAAGATGTGGTGATATTGATCCTGCACTACCAGTATTTATTGGCAAAAAAGAGGGGCTTAATCTAGACCAAATAGATAATCTCCTTAATAAGAAAAGCGGAGCTCTCGGACTTTCAATGTTATCAAATGATATGCGAGAGATCGAGGATAAGATGCTTTTAGAAAAAGATCCTCAATGCACATTGACCATGAAAATATACTGCTATAGGATAAAGAAATATATAGGTGCATATTCTGCCGCTATGGGGGGATTAGATGCCATAGTATTTACTGCAGGAGTTGGAGAAAATAGTCCAATTACCAGAGAGATGGTATGTGAAGGACTTGAATTTCTTGGAATAAAGATTGATAAAAAGGCTAATGATATAAAGGGATTTGCTAAAATATCTACTGATGATTCAAAAGTAGCTGTTTATTCTATACCTACAAATGAAGAACTTGTTATTGCTCAAGATACTAAAAGGATAGCTTTTAATCAATGAAAACTTTGAAAAGCATTTTTCTGGGCATACCATATTCTGATGAAGAGATAACCTCTCTTTTGGAAAACTATCAGCGTGGTCGCTTGAATATATCATTTCTAAAAGACCATGGTGATATAGAAAAAGTATATTTCGTTTACAGTCTGAATGAATGGACTGATGATGAAGGTGATTTCCCAGAAATTGAGCTAATATACGATGAAGATAGGCTTGAATACAGGGGAACTGTTGATTTTGGCAGTTCTCCGTCGGTTTGTTTCAGATTCAGAATACATGAAGGAAATGGCGTGATAAGATGGGAAGATAGAAATAAGAAAAACTGGTTTGTTAATACCTCGGTGAAAATAAATTTTGAAAGAATTAGTAATATTGAAAGAAAATGTGCAGAACTTATTTCTGAAGGAAAGATTATAGCTTGGTTTCAGGGTGGAAGTGAATTTGGTCCAAGAGCTTTAGGTCATAGAAGCATTCTTGCTGATCCTAGGGACCCTGATATGAAAGACAAATTAAACCGATATATTAAGCACAGAGAAGAGTTTAGGCCATTTGCACCATCAGTTCTTAAGGAATATCAGAGTGAATATTTTGAATTATCAGATGATTCCCCTTATATGCTTCTTACTTCATTAGTACATGAAGAAAAAAGAAGCCTTATTCCAGCTGTTGTGCATGTTGATGGCACAGCAAGACTTCAAACTGTTTCAAGAGATTTCGAACAGAGATTTTATGACCTTATTAGGGAATTTTACAGTATAACTGGAATTCCAATGGTTTTAAATACCTCTTTCAATGATGCTGATGAACCAATAGTAGAATCACCCTTTGATGCACTATGTACATTTTTAAATACAGGAATTGACAATCTTGCAATGCATGATTATCTTATTTCAAAAAATTACGATTAATAAGCTATAATAATATTTGGATACTGTATACAAGCTGTTGAAAAACTCTCCTGGCAAAACCGACAATGTTTCTTAAGTCCTTCACAAAAACTATATATTTATAGAAAATGTGGTCCCGTTCACACATTGCTGCAAGCCCCATTGGTTTAGCAGTTACTATAGCAACCAAACAGGGGCTTTACTTCTCCGGTGACTAAAGTCACCTGGGTGGGTTCCTCCCCATTTTCTTTCTTATGACTTCTATGCCAGACTCGGAAAGCATTTTTCTTGCAAGTTCATCAGGATATTCTCCTGCAAAGACAATTCTCTTTATTCCAGCATTTATTATCATTTTAGAGCAGGTTATACATGGTTGATGAGTACAATAAAGTGTTGCACCTTTAGTTGTTACTCCATGGAGAGCTGCCTGAATTATTGCATTTTGTTCGGCATGAAGGCCACGACAGAGTTCTTGCCTTTCCCCAGAAGGAATATTTAATTCATTTCTAAGACAAGGATATCCTTCTTGCCCACAATGGGGAATTCCGCTTGGTGCTCCATTATAACCAGTGGATATTATATGTTTATCATTCACTATAATTGCACCAACATTTCTTCTAAGACAGGTGCTACGTTTTGCAACGAGAGTTGTTATTTCCATAAAATAGCTATCCCAGTCAGGTCTTTTCATCACAATGTACCAAAGAGTCTATCGCCAGCATCTCCCAAGCCGGGTAGAATATAAGCGTGATCATTAAGCCTTTCATCAATTGATGCTGTATAAATCCTTATATCTGGATGATCATTCTGAAGTCTTTCAATTCCTTCCGGACATGAGATAATACAAAGAAATTTTATTTTTTCTGCACCGGCTTTTTTAATGCTATTTAGAGCATAGGAAACGGATCCACCTGTTGCTAGCATTGGATCAACTACAAAGACTTCTCTTTCTTCAAGGTGAGTAGGATATTTTGAATAATATTCAACAGGTTCAAGTGTATCAGGCTTTCTATAAAGCCCTATATGACCAACTTTTGCCTGAGGGATTATTTTAAGAACACCTTCTACCATGCCAAGACCAGCTCTGAGTATTGGTATTACTGCAGGTTTTCTTCCACGGATTATCCTGCAAGTTGTATTCATAAGAGGTGTCTGTATATTAATATCTTGCATAGGGAAGTCTTTTGTTGCTTCATAAGTAAGCATAATGCTTACTTCTTCAATAAGCTCTTTAAAGATCTTTTTAGGCGTATCTTTGTCTCTCATCATTGAGAGTTTATGCTCTATATATGAATGATTTGGAAGGAATACATTTCCCCATTTAGTTTTTTTCATTTTCTATCTCCATTATCTTTTGTACTCTGTTACTATGTCTTCCGCCTTCAAAACCTGTTTGTAAAAATGAATCCGCAGTCTTTTTGGCCATCTCGATACCGATAATTCTAGCTCCAAGGCAAAGGATATTTGCATTATTATGTTTCCTAGCAAGAGATGCAGAAACTGGTTCAGTGCAAAGAGCTGCTCTACATCCTTTAACTTTATTTGCTGTTATGCTCATACCTATTCCAGTGCCACATATTAATATTCCAAAATCAAATTCTCCACTTTTTACAGAAAGAGATACTTTTTTTGCAAAATCCGGGTAATCACAGCTAATGGGCATTTTAGTACCAAAATCAGTTATAGAGAACTTTGGGGAAAGATATTCTATTATCTGTTCTTTATACTCATAACCTGCATGATCAGAGCCTATAGCTATTTTCATTTTCCATCTCCTTTTTGATTATTAAGGACTTTGAGATTTATCTCATATAGTCCATATATACTACCTGCATAAAGTTTTCCTTTGAATTCTGCCAGACATTGAAGTTGCTGATTTATCATTCCATTGTCCTTATTAAGTTTTTTCCATTTATTGGAGGTAATATTGAATATACTCAGACCTTTTGTTGTAGCAATATATAGTTTATTGTCTATAATAAGCATATCATTTATCCAATTCCCTATTAAAGGCGAATTTCCCTTGACTTTTTTATCAACCCATTTCCCGTTTATATCAGATAATTCAAGGTGGTCAGAAGTATAGAGTTCCCAAAAATTATCAATACTTGAAAAAGCACTTATTCCGCTACCTGTACCAATCCATTTTTTGTTATCAAAAATAACTATAGAATTGACTTTATTTCCTGCGAGTTCGCTGTTTCCAGGGATAAGTGTGAGATGATTGTCAGGACCTGGCCTTTTGTGAGCAGCATAAAATGTCCTGGATTTTTTACCATCCATCATTATCAGTCCATCGCCAGTACCAATCCATATTAGGCTATCATCTGTTACTATTGATCTCACTTTTAGGAAATCCTGACCAAGGTTTTTATCTTTTTTATATATTGAGAATACACTATTATAAGCATCTAAATGTTCCCATTTACTATTATTGAATTTAAGGAGACCATTATTTGTTCCTACCATGAGTGTATTTCTCTTCTTATCCCAGAATATGGTATTAACTCTGCCTGTCATATGTGAAATTAAATTTCTTTTATTGATCCAAATATATATGTTTGTATCAGTCCCAATAAAGATAGTACCCTTATTATCGCCTGAAATACATGTCAATTTTTCACCAGATATTTTATCAGAAAGCGATTCAGGCGCTTTTTGAATATTGCCTGATTCTTTTTTGTAGATTGCACTTTTTGTGGCTATCCAGAGGGTGGAGTCATTCTCATTATACATGGATATTATATTATTATCTTCAAGAACAGAGTTTCTTTTCAGATAGATTTTTAGGAGAGGTTGGGGTTTTGATATCTGGATTTTTTTTGCAGGTTCTCCACAGCCATATATTGATACAAGCATTAATGCTATAAAGATTGAAAATACCTTGGACATTTTACCTCCGGTATATAATTTTAGAGGAAACCATCTATTATAGCAGTTACTCCTACTCCATATACTCTTTTGATCTCAAATGGGTTTGAAGTGCTATTTGGAATATAGGCTTTAACCCTGTATTTACCATTCATTCTGCCTTCAAGTGCAAAAACTGCCCTGACCTTTTCTACAAGTTCTTTTGGACCGGAGACCTGTGCTGCACCAACTGCATTTTTGACACCTACACTGAAAATAGGTACTACTTTGGTAAAGTCTTTATTGGCTGCATGATTTGTCAAAAGAAGGCTGTTTACAAAATCATTAAGTGGTTCTGCAAGTTCTCGTACTAGGGCTGCAACAGCAGTAGCTTTAAGCATTGGTTGAATTATTTTTCCCCAATGTATCTTCGCTAATACTTGAAAACTGAAACTAAATGTAAATATTATGATCATTATAAGACCAAACATTCTTTTATACATATACACCTCCACAATTTTTAAATATTATAATAAATAACAGGAATATATACAATAAATCTGGTACTGTATAATTTTTGTAGGTGAAAGGTTGAGGGTTTGCATCTTCATTCATTTCATCAATTTGTACTCAATATTGTGAAATGTGAAGATCAGACCCCAAAAACACCAATCAACCCATTTAAGTTGCCTGTAATTAACTAATATGCTATTTTTTATTGATGAATACAACCCTCATATTGGAATTAACAAATCTATGCAATCTTAACTGTGTCATGTGCGAACTTCCTGATACTGAATGTCAAAAGGGATTTATAAGGCTAGAACTTGTAGAAAAAATCTTGAAGGATCTAAAAGAACATATGTTGCATTTTAATCTTATTCTTCCTTTTTGGGCAGGAGAATCATCTCTTCATCCTCAGTTTGGTAATATTATCAAACTAATATTTAAATATAATCATGATCATGCACTGGCTGATGGGCTTGGTATAGATACTAATTTAAATGCACTTGGGAAAAATGATATAGACCTTATCCTGTCTGAAAATCAATTTGTTGTTATTCATTTTTCTTTAGATGCAGCTTCGGAGAGTACTTATAATAAAATAAGAAGGGGAGGAGACTTTCAAAAGGCATTATCAAATGCAGAATACTTTCTTAAAAAAAGAGAAGAAAATGATATGAAGTATCCCCATTTTGTATTTCAGTTTATTGTTATGGAGGAAAATTATGAAGAAATAAAGGAATTTGTAGATTTTTGGTCTCAAAGACTTGATAAAGCAGGTAAAGATTTTCAAATTAATTATTTTTATGATAAACCTGCTCCTATTACAAAAGATACGATTTTTATAAGGCGATGTGATGCACCGAATGGTAAAACATCTCTTCAAATAAAATATGATAATCTCCATAAAAAAGCTGTTAAGTCTATATTGGGTGAAGAATATAGCGAATATTTAACAAATGAATTTAGGGAAGATGAAAAGGGGAATAATATCTATACTGGGAGCAAGGAGAGAGAGGTCTGTGCAGGGCCATTCACCCATTTGTCTATCAAATTTGATGGAAGGGTTACGCTTTGTTGTCAGGACACGGAAGCTGAATTGGCAATTGGAGATGTAAATAAAGAAAGTATTGCGGATATTTGGTATGGAGAAAAAGCAGAAAAACTTAGAAAACAGCATATTTCAGGTGATTTACCCGAGAGATGTGCTAATTGTTTTAATCAGATTTATCCATTGATAAACAGAGAAAAATGCTATAAAATAATGAAAAATTTTAAAAAATGGGATAAACATGATTGATTATTTGAAAAAATATAAAGATTTTATTATTAGAGGTCAGGAAAGAAGGCTTTTGACAAGAAGTTTGTTAAAAGAGATTAAGGTATCGGAATTCCTTGATAGATTCAGAGATGATATTAGCGAAGATCTTTTTCATGTAAATTCTGGGAATGATGCTTTTTTAGAAAATTCTACCTATGTAAGAAATATAGCTCTATCATCTTTACATCCACTTCAGAAAAGTTCATTAAGAGAAACTTTTGATTTTGCTAAAATGAGACTCATGATAAGAGCAAAATTCTTGCTTAAAAGCAGGGATTATGAAAAAAGCTGGTCAGAACTAGCAAGAATACCATTTGAAAAACCCGTAGACTTCTCTAATGGTCATTTTGGATTTTTCATACGCTCTAAAGGCGGAGGTGGTATATTCAAGATAATACTTGAAGATGTAGATACAGGAGAATGGGCATTTG
>Ga0114934_10000547_pt1 | contig 23924 bp, 27 predicted proteins | sample 4SBtaG_2_FD_99695 | JGI IMG/M metagenome (GOLD analysis project Ga0114934, IMG submission 99695) | Deep subsurface microbial communities from Kolumbo volcano to uncover new lineages of life (NeLLi) - 4SBTROV10_white metaG | ecosystem: Environmental > Aquatic > Marine > Volcanic ...
ACTTATCATTAGGGATAAACACACATTGGCAGAGTTACGAACATTCGTTCGTAACGACAGAGGCACAATGTCAGGATCTCCTTACGACGACAGAGTTATGGCTCTTGCGTTAGCTAACCAGATGCGTAAATTCGCACATGAACCCGAATATGCGCCAGAAGTTGACGATTATTGGACTATTGACTGGTTTGCTAGACTGCTACCTGGTCACAGTACAGAAGATCCGCTGCAAATAGGCTTGAATACTATTCGTGGGACACATTAACCTAACTAATAGGAGCATGTTCCACAGGAAGGGCTGTAATGGCTAAATTTGTTTCCCACACCAACGGTACTGAAACCGTTGATGGGGCGAAAGGGAAAAACGCTAAAATGGAGCGGGGCGGCAGTGTATCTGCTAACCCAATCTGGACTCCTGGCGGACCTCAATCACCAAAACAACGTATGGACGCAGGCAAATATGCGAACCAAACAGGTGGTAACGGTCAGGCGAGTCAACGCGAAACCCCCAAAAATCAGCATGGTATCTCAGGTTCGGTAGAGCATGTAGCTCAACAGCCGAACTTTCGCGGCTCAGACGCTGGTTAAAATATGGCTGTCCTCCCAGATGGGGCCAGCTTTGAAGAGTTCACTCAATACGTTCTGGAACGGCGAGGCAATATCGCTCTTACAGAACTTCAGGAACTCTACGAACGTAGGCTTCGCCTAAAGTCGATTACGGTATCGACTGGACAAGGCTTCCAGTCCACGTTGCCCTCTGATGAGCAGGGGCTTACTAAACGTGAACGAGAAGCTAAAGTTTTTGCTGAAGCTAAATCTCAGGGCCGTAACATAGAAAAGATGCCAGAGAAAGTTCAGTTTTAATGCCTAGAAAATCTCGTCAAGAAAAGCTTTCTGACTACATTGAGAAAGTAGACAAATGTGAAAATTGGCGAGATCAGGAAAACTTTGAACGCACTTGGCGTAGGCTAATAGACCTTTACAGAGGCAAGCATTGGCCTTCAACAACTTCTTCTAAGCAAGATCTCATTGCTGTAAACTTAGCTTTTTCTACAGTTAATGTTATTGCTCCTTCTGTAGCTGTGAACTATCCAAAAATAGTTGTTCAGGCTACGGATCCTATGGACTCTGCTCGGGCTGCTGTAGTCGAAGGTGTCGCCAACTATATGTGGCGGCACCACGACTTTAGAACTCCTTTCCGTTCCGCTGTTAAAGACTTCCTTGTCATAGGACACGGTTGGCTTAAAGTTGGCTGGAAGTTCGTTGAACAAGAACAAGGGCTAACGGACGAACAACGAGAAGAAATGATCGGCTCAGCAATGCTTGAAGCCGATACTTTCGCCATTGAGAATCCTGAAATGGCGGCAGATCTTCCTACAGATGACGATATTATCGCTAGTATTCCTGAATCAGCGATGACGATTGTTGAAGATCAGCCATTCGTTGAAAGAGTTTCACCTTTCGATGTGTTTGTTGATCCAGTAGCAACCTGCATGGCAGATGCCAAATGGATAGCACAACGAATTGTGCGTCCAGTTGAAGAAGCGCAGAAAGATAGACGCTATAAAGCTTCTGTAAGGAAACGGCTTTCTAGCTCAGTCATAGACACTGAAACGCCAGAATACCACGACGGTAAAGGCGAGTTCGTAGGCGATCAAGTTGTAATCTGGGAGTTCTACGACATTCTGGAGAACACAGTTGGCATATATGCTGACGGTGCAGAAGAATTCCTTGTAGACCCTGTTCCTATGCCTTACGCATATGGACAGCCTTTCGTAATGATACGAAACTACGATGTCCCTGACCATTTCTATCCGATTGGAGATTTAGAGTCCATCGAATCCCTCCAACTGGAACTAGATAAAACTCGTAGCCAGTTGATGAACGATAGAAAGCGTTATGCGCGCAAATATCTTTATCACGAACGCTCATTCGGACCTGAAGGTCGCGAAGCCCTTGAATCTGATGAGGACGGTAGGCTCGTCCCCGTGGTGGACGAAAACAAACCTCTCCAAGAGGTTGTTGTACCGATGCCTCAAATCCCCCTGAGCCCTGAAATATACAACTATTCAAGCATTATTGAAGAAGATATAAATACTGTTTCAGGTATTTCGGAATACGCCAGAGGCGCTATGCCCGAAATACGGAGAACAGCTACAGAAGCTAGCATTATCGCAGATGCTCAGAATGCTAGAGCAGCAGATAAACTAGCAATAGTCGAAATATCTATTTCTGACGTAGCTCGCCACGTTATCCAGCTAATGCAACAGTTTATGACTGGAGAGCATGTAGCTAGGGTTACGGCTAGAGGCGGAGAAGATATATTCTTTGAATTTGACCGAGATATGATCTCTGGAGAGTACGATTTCTCGGTTCAAGCAGGCTCTACGCAGCCCATGAACGATACAATACGAAAGCAACAAGCAGTTTCTTTGATGAACGCTGTTGCTCCGCTTGTCGGGGAAGTTATTGACCCGCAAGCGCTTGCCGTTCATGTCCTTGAACAAGGTTTCGGTATTAAAGATCCCGAAAAATTCCTTGTTCAGGCTCCTGGCCCAGAAGTTGCCGCAGAAGAGGGTCAAGTCCCTTCTGAAGGCCCTGTGCCAGGTGGGATGCCGCCAGTACCGCCTGTATCCCCTGATATGGGGGCGGATGGGGCATTTGCCCCCACTGGTGGTGTTCCACCCGAATTACTTTTACAGCTTCAAAACCAGATGGGGATGGAGCTTCCATCCCTGTAGTGGGACATTATGCTACTCTTAGTAGGAGCAACTTTACAGACTCCTAGGAGGGGCTAGTGCCTCAAGAAAATGAAGTAGACCTGGAATCCACTTATGAGGACACTCCAGAAACTTTTGATGACGTTCCACAGGAACCTGGTGAAACCTACATTGTCAAGGTTGACGGTGAGGAATCAGAGGTCAGCCTGGAAGAACTTCGAGATGGATACCAGCGTCAAGCGGATTATACCCGTAAAACGCAGGAATTATCGGCTGAACGGGACCGTTTGCGTCAAGCTGAGTCAATCGTTTCCGCTTTGGAGTCAGATCCAAAGGGGACTTTGGAAGCTTTAGGGCGATCTTTTGGTGTAGAAGTTGCCAATTCTCAAGATGTTGAGGACTGGGAAGATCTTGATCCAACTGAACAAAAGCTCCGAGAGCTTGAAAAGAAGATTGAGCAGCAGGAACAAACACAACGTCAGCAAACCGTTGAACGTGAGGTTACAAATCTTCAAGAGAAATACGGTGAATTTGACGCTAAGGAACTTCTTCGCCACGCTGTGAAGAACGGAATTAGCAATTTAGATGCAGCCTATACTCACTGGAGATTCGGTGATGTTAAAGCTACTGCTGACAAGCTTCAGCAGGAGCAAGAAATTACTCAGAAAAAGCGTGATGCGTCTGTCATTACACCTGGAGGGTCAACCCAAGCGGGAACCCAGCAAACCCAGCCTGAAACAGCACCATCTAGCATCCGAGAAGCGTTTGAACGGGCCAAACAACAATTAAGCACTTAACCTTTTAGGAGCAAAAAATGGCTGGCAACAGCAATTTTGATGAGATTCTAACTACGACTCTCAATAATTATGTTCCAAAATTAGTAGACAACATTTTTAGTGCCCGTCCATTGTTCTATGCTTTGACAAATGGTCAAACCATGCGAACAGTTAGCGGTGGCGCAAAGATTGTTGTTCCTATTATTTATGGAACCAACTCAACCGCTGGCTCGTACAGCGGAACCGATACTATTTCCACAACGGCTCAGACAGGCATGTCGGCTGCTGAGTACGACTGGAAACAGTACGCTGCAACTGTAACCATTAACGGTATGGAAGAAGCCAAGAACAGCGGAGAAGCTCAAATCATTGACCTTCTCGAAGGCAAAATCTTCCAAACCCAAGAAACCATCATCGAGAACATGAACACCATGTTCTACGCTGACGGCACTGGTAACAGCGCTAAAGACTGGGAAGGAATCGCAGGACTCGTTGATTCTGCTGGAACTGTTGGAGGCATTGACCCAACAGGTACAGGCAACGGCTTCTGGGCTTCAACTGAAACTGCCTCTGGCGGTGTCGGTTCCCTTACCACAGCCATGATGGCGACGTTGTACAATGATGTTTCTGTTGGTAATGACCAACCGACCATCATCATTACGTCCCAACAGGGCTACGAAAAATATGAAAGCTTGCTGACCAGCAATATCCGTTACACGGATACTGACATGGCTGACGCTGGCTTCCAGAACCTCATGTTCAAGGGTGCGCCAATAACATTTGACGCAGCTATTTCTACAGGAACTGTAGCCGCAGGCTCACAGCCAATGTACATGCTGAACACGAAGTATCTGCAACTTGTACGCCACTCGGATGTTTGGTTCAAGCCAACGCCGTTCGTGCGTCCTACAAATCAAGATGCTGTGTTCTCACAGATCTTGTGCTACGGCAACCTTACCTGCTCGAACCGAGCACGTAACGGTAAGCTATCAGGGCTATAAACTAATAGCTCACAGGTGGTGGGGTGAGGGTTTCGGCCCTCGCCCCACCCAAAAGTTCTGAGGATTCATGGGCAGAGAATTGCAATTAGGGTACGGAAGTAGCCGAAGGGTTTATGGAGATCCTGGGGAAGGATACTCTCAGAGTACCCCTAGAGATAGTTACTTCGGTGGCCGTGGAGTGCGAGCGGTGAATGCGGATATTCCGCATGAAGAGCCGCAACTTTCTTCTTGTCTTGCAATTACTAAAGCTGGTGATCCATGCAAAGCTCGTCCTGCTGAGGGGCAGAGCTTTTGCTCTTTCCATAAGGAGTAGCGGTGAACTTAGGGGAAATGCGTTCCTACATTCAGAGCGTTGTCGAAATTGACAACAGCGACATTTCTGATGACGTGATGAACCGCATGTTGGGGCAAGGCTATGACCAAGTTGTTTACAGCGAGAAACGCTGGCCTTGGTACGAGGTTTCTACAACCTTTTCTACTGTTTCTGGAACTTCGGATTATGCTCTTTCTACGGTGGGAGGAAGTGTCACCAACGGGTTGCGTGAAATAAACGCATTAAGAACAGACGATCATGTTCTTACGCTCATTGGAAGAGATGCAGGTGACCTTGTTTATCCTTTGGATTCTGCTGGGAATGGTGATAGTTGGTATTGGTCTTACTGGGCCGAAACCGTAAGGTTGTACCCTACCCCGTCCTCTGCTCAAACAATTTATGTTCGGGGATACAAAAACCCTTCAGCATTTGGGGCAGGTTCATTAGATTCTGCAACTCCAAGTGATTTCCCTGAACCGTTTCATCAGCTAATTGCGACCTTCGGGATTGCTCGTGCTTATGAACAGCAAGAAGATCCTGGTATGGCTCGCGAATACCAAAATATTTTCGCTAGGGAGTTAGATAATTTACGGGCAAGGTATCTTGATGCGCCTGCACCGCAGCCTTTGGTTTTGAATACTGTTTCGACTTCTCGTTGGCGTTCACAGAGTGTTATGCCTGACCGACTTAGGTTTAGTTGGGAGTAACGGATGTCTAAAGCGGAATCCCAGGGCTCTGTTCCACATGGTCAGCGATATAAGCTGACCATGTTAGAGGATTTTAGTGGGGGCTTAAATTTACGTTCGGACCAATTCAATTTGGGTCCTAACGAAAGCCCTAACATGCTTAACGTAGATGTTGACCCTCGTGGCGGTATCAAGATGCGTTTAGGGGTAGATAAACGCAATTCAACTGCTTTGCCTTCTAGGGTGACAGGTTTAGGGCAGTTCACCCCAGATGGGGGAACAGCCCGAGTTATTTGTTCATATGGAACTACTGTTGCGGAATCTTCTGCGAATGATTTCACAACTTTAAGTGGTGTTTCGGTTACTGACGGTAACCGTTTGTATGGGCAAACAACTAACGATAAGTTTTATGGAGTTTCGGGAGATGCTGCGTCATTTGTTTACGATGGAACAACTGCTTCAAACCTTGCGTCGAATGTCAACGGTTCAGCAGGAAATTACCCTATAGCTAAATACACTTGCCATTGGAACAACCATGCTTGGGTTGCCCACACCAAAGAAGGTGGCACTGCTTACGCTAACCGTGTGCGTTGGTCACGAATAGATGATCCAGAGACATGGTTTGATTACGATTATGTGGATGTCAACGTGGGGGAACGAGGCGACGAACTTTCTGCTCTCGTACCCTTCGCTGATCGCTTATTAATTTTCAAAACGAACAGCGTTCATGCGCTGTACGGTTTTGATTCTTTGACGTTTCAATTAGTGCCTCTTTCCCAGGATGTGGGTTCTGTGGCAATGTCGTCACCAGTTTCGACTCCTTATGGAGTGTTTTTCTGGTATGACCGTCAAGGCGTATGGATGTATGACGGCGACAAGTTTGTTTGGGTGTTTGAGAAACTCCAACCAGCTATCGACGATGGAAGATTACAGTTCAACAATCCGCCTCAGTTGGCTTGGTTTAAGAACAGACTTTATGTTTCTGTTGATTGGGATGATTCAGGTGGTGCTGTTACTCATCGCCGTGTTCTAGTTTTTGACCCGACTTTGGGTGCTTGGACTATGACGAACATAGACGCTAATACGCTGTTGACGTTTGCGCCTCCTGGCGCTGAACAGGATTTGTTGGCTGCTTGTTATACGAACTCGGGTCGTGTTGTCCATTTGGAACAGGATTTGCAAAGCGATTTCTATGGGACGACGACATCGCATATTGATTCTTCTTATACGACAAGTTGGCTTGTTGGGAAGAATCCGATTGTTAAGAAGCGTTGGGGTAAGCCTCGTATTGTGGTGAGTTCTGATGCAACTGTGGCTATGTCTGCAAAGTTGTATACGGATTACGACACTGCGAACTTTAAGAAGTCAATGTCCTTTGGTGTTCAAACGGGGGCTACGTCTGGGGCAACATGGGCTGCTTCGGCAGGCCCAACGGGGGGGACAGGCGTTTATGGTACGAGTACTTGGGCGAGTGAGCCCAATACGGATGTTACTAATATTGAGCGGCTGCCTACTCTTGGGACAGCTAAGGCTATTCAATTAAAGGTAGAAGGTCCTACATCTGTTGATGAGGCTTGGGAAGTGAACGCTATGGCATTTACTTATATTCATAGGAGACTGCGTTAATGGCAACCTTTACCCAGCCGAATACGGCTGTAGCTGGTAGTGCGATCATTGCTAGCGAACATAACTCTAACTGGACTTATTTGAAGAACTGGTTAGAGGGTGTTCCTGGTCAGACCGCTACTTATCCTGGGGTAATTCAGAATACTGGTGGAACAGTTAGCGGCGATTTAGCTGTTACTGGTGGTTTAACTGGTGGGACTCTTACCTCTACGGGAAATGTTTCTCTTGGAGCAACAAACCACCTGTATTTGAGCAGTACCCAACATAGCGTTATTGGTTTGAGCACTGGTACTGATATCAACGCTGAAACTGCTGGAAGTTTCTTAAAAGATCTTGCTTATCGAGCGAACTTCTTAAGCTCGGCAGCGCCAGGAGGCGTTGCTGGACCTGGCAATAACACTCACTGGCTTTCTAACGGTGCTGACATAGCTGCTCCTGCGGCTGATGCTGGCAACTACTTGACTGAAGCCCATCGTTATTCGGTGTACTCTCGTCGTGCTGGCGAAGGATACGCTGGGGCGGCGGAAGCTCGCCCCGAGTCCGAATATCGTCTTGTGGTAAATGGTTCTATTGCTGTCCGTGGCGACATTATTGGTTATTCCAGCAAAAACGAAAGCGTGCCTGGAACGTCAAGCGATTACGGGCTGGGTTTAGGTACCCGTATTGACTGCCAATGGTTGAATGTTGGGGCCAACGTAGATATTGCTGGGGAGCTACGAGTACAAACTGCGTATGACTATGCCCGTATCTATATGGGTAATGACTATTACACGGCTGAAGATTACATCGAGTGGAAAGACACTCTTCCAACAACCAACCTTCCTGGCTTCCAATTTGTTCACAACAGCACCGCTCATTTAACGATTGCCGAATCATCAGGTGTTCTTGATTTACGCAGTCAATCAGGTTGGCCGACGCTTTCAGGAACTGGTGCAGTTATTACGACTACTGGTTCGCATCAGCTTGGGTTATCTTCTTCTTCGATTCGTTTCAAAGAAGATGTAGAAGATGTTGAGACTGAAGATAATTGGACAAAACTTCGGGCTTTGAAGCCACGTACGTTTCGTTGGAACGAAGAAGTGGCAACTCATTCGGGGATGGACTATGAAACTCAGGTTCCTGAGCTTGGGTTTATTGCCGAGGAAGTACATGAGGCTGCGCCTGACGCAACATTGTACGATGAGAATGGTGACCCGATTGTGTATCGAGAGAAGTCGATGCTTGCAATGCTAGTTAAAGCAGTGCAAGACATTGACGAGCGTTTGGGGGCTCTTGAATAATGGCGACAGGGACCACGTACACCAATGATGTAGGCAGAGGCCAGAACCTCATTTCCTATGCTGACGGTTTCCGTTATCAAGGACAATGGTCGTCTGGTACCTCCTACTCTGTTGGTGATGTTGTTGAATACAGCAGCGGTTCCTATGTTGCTCGCACAGCGCATTCTGGTCAAACTCCTTCTGCTGGTAGCAGTTATTGGCAAACAATTTCTGCGCCAGGAGCAGCAGGTGGCCCTGGCCCAGCAGGAGCATCAGGGCCGCAGGGCCCAACGGGCCCAACGGGCCCAGACGGTGCAACTGTTCTTAACGGAATAGGTGATCCGCAAGGAGTTACTGGTCAAGACGGCGACTTCTATTTGAATGTATCCAATAACTATTTCTTTGGACCTAAAGCCAGCGGCGTTTGGCCTGTTGGGTTTAGTTTGATTGGCCCGAATGGGCCACAGGGTTCAACGGGACCTACGGGACCCACTGGTCCAGTTGGCCCACCTGGTGGGCCCCCTGGGCCCACAGGCCCAACGGGGCCCACGGGAAGTGTGGGTCCAGCAGGTCAAGCTTCTGGGCTTGTCAATGGTGGCATCCCAGCGTCTAATTCTAATGGAGATTATGGAGGCGTCACACCTATTGACGCAGGAGGGCCAACGTAGTGCCTATTCAGATTCAATTTCGTAGAGGAACCCATGCTCAGTGGGTTGCTGCTGATCCTGTCTTAGCTGACGGCGAAATGGCTATCCAAACTGACGCTGGTGGTGGCGAACAAGCTATGACCTTAAAAATTGGTGATGGTACTACGGCTTGGAGTTCGCTGGCTTACGGCGGGCTGCGTGGACCGACTGGACCGACTGGTCCTCACGGAACTTCTGTCAATAACCTTGACGGGGGGGAAGCGGCGACTAACTATGGAGGCATCGGGGCTACGGCTACTGGTGGTAACGCACAAGGAATATAAATGGCTGTACAAATACAACTTCGACGAGACTCCAGCACCAACTGGACCTCTGCTAACCCTACGCTCGCTCTTGGCGAGATCGGGTTAGAAACCGATGGATACAAATACAAGATTGGTGACGGCGCTACTGCGTGGACCTCGTTAGGTTACGCAGAGCTAGCTGGTACCGACGTATTTACCATTAATGAGCAGACAGGTACCGCTTATACGTTGGCTGCTGGGGACGCTGGCAAGCTTATTAAGATGACGAACGCTGCGGCAAACACCTTAACGGTGCCGCCAAGTTCGAGCGTCAACTATGACATTGGAACAACAATCAATGTTGTCCAATATGGTGCAGGTCAAACAACTTTGACTGCTGGCGCTGGTGTAACCATCTACTCGTACAACAGTGCGTTAGCTATTACTGGTCAGTACGGTCAAGCTGTTCTCACCAAGTGTGACACTGATCTTTGGATTGCGGCAGGACTTCTGAGCTAATGGCTGGTGTAACGACTGCTTCTAGGGCTGGTTGGGGGATTATTGCTTCTTCGGAAGCAATGAACCCCAAATTGCAAGGCGATTATCTCAACTCGACGACCAACGCTTCTGGCAATTTCAGCATAACTAGTATCCCGACTACGGACTGGAAAGATTTAGAAATCTGGTTGAGTAAAAGTAACCAAAGCACTTGGACTGGTAGTTGGTATTTCTATTTCAATAACAACCAGAGTTTCGGTAATTCGTCTTACTGGTATCGAGGTCATTCAACTGGGACTAGCTATGGAACTGACTCCCAGAATTACGCTCATATGTATCCAGAGGGTTACTCTAATTACGGTCATATGTGTCGCATCTATATCGCTAACTATTCCAGCACGACAAACAATAAAGCTTGGTGGTCAATGGGGTCTTACACGAACGGAACCGCTACGAGTTATGGGACTCACCAGTTCAATTCAGGAGTATTAAACCTTGTTGATCCTATTACTTCGTTCCAAACGTCAGATTCGTATGGTAACGGCAGCGTCAGCTATCAGGCGTGGACAATACTTGGCCGAGGAGTCAAACCATAATGGCTCTTAAACAAAAGTTTTACGAACTTGGTTCTGCTACGACTGGTTCAGATAACACTCTTCAATATTTAACTATTGAGGGTTTGAATACTGATTACGCCATGTTTTCAATCGTGTTCGACGGAATGCTTAAAATGCCTTCCACTGATGAAAGTTCTCTTAACTATTCGTGGCAGTACGGACCAACTGTTGAAATGCAAGGCGCTTGGCCTGGTGGACCGAATGCTTCTGCGGCTAAGTATCGAAACTTGATGGTTGAGTGGATGCCAAATGTTGGAAACTCTACCTGTCGATTAGGTAACGGTCGCGAAGCATACGTTACGACTAGTTACGGCAGCTTCCCTAGATGGTATTACATTACTGCTGCTTATGATTTCAGTGAACGAATGGTGATGGAAGGTAATTGCATTCTTCCTGGGGATGACAGCATGAAAGTTATCGCTTGGAACGGCGGTGGACCTTTACCTGGTAATCCAGGCAGTTTCGGCAACTATGGTTCGGCTCGTCAAATGGCTTATACTAAACTTGATTGCCAACTTGCTGATTCTGCGCCGACTTCGATAGGTCCAATGAGCAGTATTCGCATTGGTGCAGGATTAACCACAAATGGTAACCCTTTCACTTTTAACGTATTTTCGACACTCAAAGTTTATGGGATGGGCTGGACTGATGTTCACAGCACCTAAAGGAATGAATTGATATGCCAAATCAGAATTGGGTTTTAGCAGCACAAGTGCACGTTCCTTATAGCAGCGCTGTGAACCAAGTTACGTTCAGTAACACCACTTCCCAAACTGCGACAGATGACACTGGGCAAGTTCGCACCTTGACGTATTCTCAAGCTCCTATTGCTAGGATGTTTGCTAAATATACGATTCACACTTCCTCCTCTCTGAGCCAAACCCAGGGTTATTCATACCTGCACACAACAGGTCAGCATGATTACGCTGAGGAATGGTGTGGCCCAAATCAAATTGGCACGCTGTATTCAAGTGGTAACAGCACAGGTACTGGTACCGCAAGCTATTACACCACTGGTGCTTATTGGGGTTATGGCGCTATGAAACACCACTACAGTATGTATGGTTGGGGTGCTGCAGTAACTGATGCTGCAGGCGCAACTGTTCAACCTTATGACAGGCGCAGGCAGGGTGTGAACGTAGGGTGTTGGGAGTGGTATACCACCGATCAATTTTACCCAGTTCATCAACACTGGACTATGTGTTGCACTGACGGTACTTCAGACGGTTCTGCTGCTACTGGTAACAGCGAGTGGGGGGCTTATGCACAGGGTTGCGGTGGACAAAACAGCACCTACAGCCCCTCTAATTTTTATTGGTATTGCGGTTACAACGTCAGTGGGACTTTTCTCTTGTATCGGTCTTGTAATGGGGATTTTCAAGTAAATGAATAAGGAAATAATATGAGTTTAAGAGAACCGCCAATGATGATGGCTATTTATGATTGTGCGACCCAAGAGCAAACTATTCGTGAGTTCACCCAAGAAGAGTATGACGCTTTTGATGAGCAGCAAAAATTGGCTGTTCAGAACGAGGCAGAAGAAACACAAAAGAATGCTGATGCTGCGGCTGGTCGTCAGAAACTTCTTGATCTTGGGTTAAGCGAAGCTGAGGTTAATGCTCTTGTAGGACCTCCGCCTCCTGAGGGTGCTCCAGATGTTGAGGCACCTGATCCAGCATGAGCGCTGACGTAGGTATCGAAGAAGTTATTGCTTCTTTGAGTGAGCGTGGGCAGATGGAATGGGAACTCGCTTTGATGCGAGTCCACATTGCCAATCTTGAAGCGGCTCAATGTTCGTGTGACTGCGATAAATGTGGGACGAAAGAGCCCTAAAGTAGGAGGCCACGGTGGGAATTAGACCTGTTGATCCACAAATAGCCAATAGAACGAGGGCTCGTAAGAACCGTAATCTTCGTAATCAGTCTTGGACAGAACGGAATGTGGAAGGGCTTATTGGTGCTTCGAGTGCGACTCCGACGAGTCGCCATAGCGGTTATGACCCTGATCCTGGGGAGCGTGATGCTCCCAAGTTCCCGCCTGCGTTTACAGGTAAGGGTACGAGCAGTAGTGCTGCTTTGGGGAATCTTGAGGGTTTGACGGGCCAGTATGGTGGGAATACTGGTTCCGCTTCTCGACGTGCAGAGAATAAGGCTGCGATAGCTCAGTTGATTGCTGATAATAAAGCGAAGAATGCTTTGGGTGACCATATGCGCCAGAATCCCTGGGCATATGGCGATAAGTATCGCACAGGTTCTACCCCTGGCTTAGATGCTGCTATAGATTTTGGTATCGCTCAGCGTACTCCTACTAGTCTTGGGCAGGGTGGCCCTTCGATGACTGATTTAGAGTCTTATGCTTTCGATAATCCTGTTGCTACTGGCGGAGAAGAGGAAGATGACACCAGCGGAGGCGGAGGAGTTTTAGATGTCATAGAATCTGACTTGTTGTCTGGTGGCCGCCAGTTTGGTGATTTGAAAACTTTGCAGAGAGCGTTGGTGAAGCTTCGTGGTTCTTTGAATGCGAATGAGTTGCAGCGTTCTCGTAGGTTGGAAGATTTCGCTTTGGCGCTCGATAAGTATCGTCGCCAAGCGGATCGTATGCGTCGCCAGATTCCTGGTGGGTTTAATCGTCGTGGGATGTTAAATAGCGGCCAGTTTGATCGCGGTATGGGCGAGTTTGAGGGTCAGGTTATTCGTGACGAGTTAGAGCAGCGTCATAGGTTACAGCGTGTGTTGCAGGATCTTGGCTTTTCTGATCGTTCTGCTGGTTATGAGTTCGATGAGACTATTCGTGAGAATGCGATTGAAGGGGCGTTGGCGTCTGCTGCTAAGGCTTCTGCTTTGTCGATTCCTGGGTTAGATGGTGGCTTTACGCCTGTGGGTGAGAACATGATGAATCAATATGGGGATGCTTTTATGAACTCTTTGGTTCAAAGCATGTTTAAGGGTTAGGGACTGATATGGGTAACGGACAACCAAAAACTATTCCAGATTCAGCTTTATCGCCAGAAGAACAAAAACGGCTTGCCGAATTTAGAGAAATGACTGGCAATACTGATCCGTTAACTCAGCAAGGCACATTAGGTTTTAATGACGGGGGCGGTGCTGTAGGCAATCTTTGGTCTGATTTAGGTGATGGTTTGAATGCGCTGTTGGATGCTCCGCAAGCAGGTTTAGATGATTTAGACCAATTTTTGTTTGGGGATTACCCAGAATCACCAAAATCACCTGAGCTTATTGATCCTCAAATTGCTGCTCAACGAGATAGGGCTGCTGCTGAACGGATAGCGGGTTATAAGGCAGATTCGGAAGGCCCTTTTAGGGGGCCGTGGGGCTCAGGACAGTTTAAGTCTGGGCATGGTTCTAGCACTGCGGTTAATCCCGAATGGCAACAACCAGGTTTCTTTTTACCTGAAGATAATGTTCGTGGCCGTTTCGACGGTTTGCTAGATCTTTACGATCAGTTACATGCTTCTGACACTGATGCAGCGAAACAGTATCTTTCAACCATCCAACAATACATAGGGGGTGCTGGGGCTGGTCGTGCAGGCCAGATACAGGAAGATACTGATGTTATTAACCGTCAGTTAGATGAGGTTTTTGCTGCCACTGAAGAACGAGATAAGAATAATGATCTTCGGTTTGAAGCAGAGTTCCAGACTGCTATTGACGGGATGGAAGATACGCAGGAGGCTGCGGAGCTTCGTTTAGGAACTTGGGGTATTGATCCGCAACGATGGGTTGCTGGTGCTGGGGCTGAGACTGCTGCGTTGTTGACTTCGCAGGCAATGAATGGTGCTCGTTTCGCTAACGAAATGGGTGCCATTATGAAGATGGCTCACGGTATGGCTACTTCTCGCGTGAATCAAGGTATGGCCGCTGAGGCTCGTAATCTCGCTAACACAGTTTCGCAGTTGGGTTTGCAGGCGCAACTTAATTACCAAAACAATATTCAGCAGATTGACCGAGAGTTGCTGATGAATAAGATTGGTGTTGAGCAGGCAAGTATGGCTTTGAATGCTGCTAATGAGCAAGCTCAAGCTGATTCGACAGCAGCTTTGCAGGCTTATCAGATTATGGCTAAAGCTACGAACACTAGTTCGCAGTTGTGGTATGGGGCGGATCAGTTGGAGTTGGCTGATGATTTGTTTGAGCGCACACCGATGATTCCAGAGATTCCTGACAATACTCGTCCTTGGGGTGGTTTCCAGATTACACCTGAGGGCTTAGGACCACAGAATCTGTTTTATAAGAGCCCAGCAGAGTTACAACAAGCTTTGGAAACATATTTGAAGATGCACTCAGGATAGGAAGCTATGGCTAATAGAACAGATATGTTGGCTGCTTTGAAAACCCCTGGGTCGATAGATCTTTCTCCTGATTCTGGACACATAGATTTAAGCCCAGATGTTCCTAGCGAAAGCAAGGCCACATCGAATATTTGGGGTATAGATATAGATATTCCTGAACCTCGCCCTAAAGGGGGCGGAGGTTTTCTTGGGCCTATAGGTAAGATGATTGATATTGTTGACACGCCTCGTGCGGCGCTTGTGTCAACGGCTAAAGAAATAACTGACTTGATTCAGGGTGAAGGTTTTTCTGCTACTGATTGGTGGAACCAAACTTCTGACAATTACATGGTTGGTCAGTTCATGCAGGACGAGGGGTGGGGTACAGGCACAGGCTGGGATTTAGCTATTGGGTTGCCTTTGGATATTGCTCTTGACCCGTTGACGTATTTGACTGGTGGCGCTGGAGCGGCTGCTCGTATAGGTACGTGGCGTAAAGCGTCTGACGCTTTGCGTAAGGCTGCTGTTACGGCTGATAAAGCTGGTGATGCGGTTAAGGCTAAGAGGTTGAATGATTCTGCGGTTAGGGTCGCTAAGAGTCGTTCAATTCTTGCAGGTGGTGATGATCTCGCTGAGATTGGTTTGAATCCTGCTGGTATGGGGTTTACTGCGTTTGGTACGGGCCGTGTTGGTCGTAAGCTTTTTGAACCTCTTGCTAATCGAGCATCTGGGGGACAATTCAGCAAGTGGGCTGATGCCAGGAGAGTCAAGCAAATACCTAAGTATTTGTTAGACGATGCTGCCTTTGATCTTTCGAGTGCTACTAAGCAAGGTCTGAAAAACCAAGAAGCGGTTTTGACGACCATGAAGAATATGCGGGCTGGTAAGAGCTTGGGTAATGTTTCGTCGCAAGTTAAGCAAGCAGCGAAACTTGCTTCGAGTATGGCGGTTGATGTTGGTCCCCGTTTAGGCAAAGGTAGCGCCGCATTTGGGCGCACCATTGCTATGGGTCCTGGGAGGCTTTTCAATACTGCTGTCGCTAAGACTCCTTATTTGCGAAGTTTGAGTCTTGCTTTAGGTGGCGATACTGCCAATTTGAAGATGGCTTCTAGGGGTTACGGTGTTGATGGTGCCAAGCTCACTGATGGCGATGTTTTGTTTCATATGGAAGCTTGGGACAATTTAGATATTGCGAAGAATGCTGAGAGGGCTTTTGGTATTAGTTTTGGGCAAACCGTATCCAAGTTACGCAAAAAGGTAGATAGATTAAATAGAAACTTTAGGGCTGCAAAGCTTCCTGAGCTTACTGAGGAAGAGCTTCTTCTGATAGGAGCCCAGCATCCTTGGGCTCAGATGGATGAGGCGCAGCAGGCGGCGACTGGGTTGTTGCCTGGGAGCGATAAAGCTCGGGCGCAAGAACTTGTTCAAGAATTCTGGGAAGATACTAGAAAGCAGTTCAACGAGCAGATCAAAGCGGAAGGTGGAACCCAATATGGGACCATCGACGAAATGATCGACGAAATGTACGCTGCTCGTTATCTTGATTTAGATAATCCTGTTGCTCAGGTTGTTGGTGGCAATCGCAATGCGTGGCAAGCTCCGCTTCCAGAGTCGGGGATGATGAAAGGTAGTCCTTTCCAGCCTCGAACTTATGTTGCTAATCCTCAGAAGGGGACAAGGCAAACAAATATTTTCTTGGGAGAAGAACTTGTTCCTCCTGGTCAGCACCCTAAAGGTTTGAGTATTAGGGAGCAGATGGTTGAGATTGGAAAGCGGGCGCATGGTGCCGAGTTCCAAGATATGTTTAAGAAAGATTTTTGGGATGTTGTGCCTAGGTACGGTCGCGACATGGGTCGCCGTGTTCGTTTCCAGCGTTGGCATAACGAAAATGTTTCATCTGGTTTGATAAACAGAGCAACTGTTGACGGAGGTTCGGTTACTTTTAATCGTGAGCAAGCACAAAAACTTGAAAAGTTTATTGAGAATGCTCAGAAACACCAAGCAAGAAGAGCTAGGAAATTAAATAGATCTCGACAAGATGTTGAGAAAGCTCGACAGAATGCTGTTAAGAGCCGCCCTGGGCAAGAAGAAGAATTAGTAGGATTACAAAATCTTTTAGTTCGGATGCACAATGAGGGTATGGAAATTAGCAAGATTGCTAATGGCCTTGAAGAAGCATTAGATGTTACGGATCTTTCTGATGAGGCTCGTGCCGTAATCGTTCAACTCGCTAACGGCACATTTGATGCCGCTGATGCCACGGGAGTTATTGCTGGCAGGGTTGGGCAAGAAATTATTTCTGTATTGGAGCCAGCGCAGCAACGGTTATCTATGCTGCGTAATTTCCAGCGTCAACTTCAAAGTGCTTTAGATCAGATTCAGGCTATGGGGGCTCCTGGCGCTGCTGCTGGTGCTTCTGAAGCTCAGATTGCCCGTTTCTTAACAAAGATAGACGGGCATATCAGCAATTTGGAAGAAGTCTTTACTGGTCTTAACCGTGGGTTATTGCGAGGTTTGGAGAACGGCGAAGAAGTCGTCGTTATGAAACAGGTTGTCAAATTAACTGACGATATCAATAACCCTAAGTACCCCATTTCGTATACGACGAAAAGGCTTGAAGGTCCTGCTCCTATTCAGCGTGAAGTAAGACGTATGTCGCCTGAGCGTGCTGAAAGTTTGCGTGACGTTCGCACGCCTAAGCAACCAGACCAAGCTATGAAACAGCGACGTGAGGCTGGCAGGTTTGCTTCTGGTCAAGAACCAGATTTACGTCCAGAGTTTGCTTCTGGGACTATTGAGACTCCGCCGTTGACTAGGCATACTGTTCAGACTCCTACTGAAACATTTCATGTTGACCGCTACATTTCTCCTACTGCTGGAGATTTGGGTTGGCAGATAACTGGTGAGGGTTTGGAAGCTGGGCATCCTCTTGTTGGCGGCACGAAGGTTTATGCCAGTTTGGGTGAGGCTTTAGACGAGGTGTACTCTTCGCTTGGCTATACAAAGGTGCAGGATAGATTGCCAGACGGGACGTTTGGTGGGAAATATTTTGTGCGTGAGGTGACTGTTCCTAAGGATTCTCCTTTATGGAGAACCCAATCTGGTAAGTCTTGGTCAGAGCGTATGGAGAAGATGGGTCAGCTTTCTAATCAGCTTGATGCTGAAGCTGTGATTGCTGGTAAGTCTATTGAAGATGCGGAAGATTACATTCGGGGGCTTGCCCGAGAGTTAGATGGATCTGATGCTGTTATTGGTTTGCAAGATGAGATTGCTCGTTTGCGTGCGTTTAATGAAGCACAACAAGGATCGAGGCATTGGTTTTATGAGCTTGTGGAGCAGGCCCCTGTTAGGGAAGCTGGCGAGGCTAGTGTTTGGCCTCCTCGCTCTAGGGCTGTTTGGCGTAATGCTGATGGTTCTGAGAGAACGATTTATGAAGTTGGGCAGGAGTTGGGCCTTGATGATGCGACGATAGCTAAACGCTACGTCGATCAGCACAGTCGGGTTGTTAAGACTCGTGGTCCTAAGAAAGCTCAGTCGAAGAAAACGGTTAGGGCTCAGAAGAAGGGGCGGCAAGAAGCGTTTGAGGACGCTGGTGCTCCTCAAACTCGTTTGGTTCCTCGTGAGTTCAGTGACGATCTCACCAGAATTGCCAAGAACTTAGAAGATGATATGCCGTGGCGACAGTTCGACACGGAACGAAATGGTTTCTTCCAAAGCCGAAACAGAACTGTTCCTCATATTGTTACTGATGTTGAAGAGAAGATGGCTTATCTTCAGAAAACCTATAACAGGGTCCAACAAAAAATTAATGAGGCTGCTGATAGGGCAGGGGTTGTTAAAGACAAGATCAATGCGGCTGAAGCTCGTGTTGCTGCTAAAGAAGCAAACCTTGAGGATGTTCGTTCAGAGATTTGGATTGAGCGGCAAGCGCAAGCAGCGGAGCAACTCCAGATCCAAGCAGAAATTCAGAATTTGAAAACTTCTGGAAGTGTTGATGATTGGCTGAAAACTGCTGACAATAATGATGAAGCCATGATGTATGTGATGAAGAATCGTGGCTTGTATACCGCATTTTTGGATGCGTATGGTGAAGCGCAAACTAACTTTATGCAGTCCTTCAGGAATCTTGATAAACGATTTGTGCCTGGTGGTACTGCTAGTGCTGGTGGGAACTATGCGGTTGGTGGTTTAAGCGAATCTGCTATGCACACTTTTGAAGAAGCTATTACTGCTGGCGCTAAACTTGCGGATTACAAAGAAGTTAAGAAGTTTGTTCAACAGTATCGAACGATAGCTAACTGGTGGAAAGCGCAAGCTGTGAGTACTCCAGGTTTCATTCTTCGTAACCTTATGGGCGGTTTGTGGATTAACTCTGCTATTGCTGGTGTGGAGATGGGTACCCATAGCAAGGTTATTGCTATGGCTAAGGCTGCTGCTTTAGAAGGTAACGGCAACGTCATTGATGGTGCTCGGCTTTTGTCTCAGGGAGATGGTGCAAAACTTTCTGGTGTTGCTGGTCTTGGTGGTATGCGTCGCGCTAGCGCTTATGACTTTGAAGTGTTTACTGAGCTTCTGGAAAGCGGTGCTGTTGGTACTGGTCAGGCGTGGTCTGAAGTTGCGACTGCTGTTTCACCTACTGCTACTGCGCCATTTGCTCGGGAAATTAACAGATTTGGTCGTGTTAAGTCTGGTGCGAGAATGGCTATGGCTGATGAAAGCACCACTTGGAATCCATTTAGCGCAGATTTCAAAGGTTACGTTGGTGTTAGAGGCCAGAACGAACGTGCAGAATTTGTTTTGCGTGCCGCTTTGGGCTTTGACACAATCAAGAAGGGCGGCAATTCTATTGATGCGGTGAGGAATATCAACAAGTATCACTTCGATTATTCTGATCTGACTGATGTGGAACGTAGCATTAAAGATGTGATTCCTTTCTACACTTGGCAAAAGAATGTGGTTCCAGTGTTGTTGGAGTCAATGGGGAAACGTCCTCAGGCTTGGTCGAATCTTCTTCGCACCAAGAAAGAGTTGGAGCTTCATTCTCCTCAGGAAGGTCTCGTGCCTGATTACTTTGGTGAGAACATGGGTATCAGGTTGCCGTTTAAGATTCCTGGGATTCGTGGGGGGCGTGTGTACGCTATGCCAGATCTTCCTTTCAGGAATCTGGCTACTTTTGCGAAGGAACCGACTTCTCCGATTCGTGTGCCTTTAGAGTCTGCGTTTCCTTGGATTAAGATGCCTGTTGAGATTTGGGCTAAGAAGCAGTCGTTTGCTGATATTCCGTTTAGCGGAAGATATCAGCAGGTTCCGAGTTGGGGTAAGATTCCTGGGTTGATGCCTATCCTTAGTGCTATGGGTAAGGCTAAGAAGTCCAGTGATGGAACGTGGGTGATGCGTGACAACGATATTTATGCTGTGGATCAGTTCTCTCCTGTGTTGGGTCGTATGCGGAGGATGTTGCCTAATGAAAGCGCTAAGCAAAGACGTTTAGCGCAGACTTGGATATCAACAATCTTTGGTGGGGGTTTCCGTGTTAATGATCCTTGGGAAAAGAACTCTCAACTTATCAGGGATAACACGAGTTTCGCTAATGAGTGGCGTGATATTCTTGATATAGATACAAGGCGGGTATGACGTGGCCCTCACGATTATTTCTCGGTCGGGCTGGGAAGCTCGACCTCCTAAGAAACCTTTTACGAAGCTAAAGCGGTGGCGTATTAAGGGCGTTGTTTTGCATCATAGCGGTGTGAAGAATGGTCCTTCTGGTGTGTCTGCGGTGAAGCAGTATGAACGATTCCATATGGATTCTCGGGGCTGGAATGCTATTGCATATAACTGGCTTGTAGACGAGAAGGGTGTTGTTTATGAGGGTAGAGGTCCTGGTATTCAGTCTGGTGCTACTAAGGGTTGGAATAGTCGTACTGAGTCGATTTGTTATACGGGCTGGGGTGCGGCAAAGGTTCCGAATGAAGCTTTAGTTTCTATTAAGGCTTTGGTGAACGATATTCAGGAGCGTTACGATAATGGACTTTGGGTCAAGGGACACAGAGACTTGGGTAATTCAACTTGCCCTGGTAATTGGCTTTATGACTGGCTTCGCTCAGGGATGCCCGTCGATGAAGGAGATTGGGCTCAGATCGACTGGGCGTCGATTACAGCGCATGTAGATAAGTTGAAGGGGGTAGTATCACACTCCCCCCTCTCCGTTCGCCGTAGGAGCCGTGGAGAGGCTGTCAGGGCAGTACAGCAACGATTAAGTGACTTGGGGCATGAACCTGGTGGTATTGACGGCATTTTTGGCCGAAATACGGCCAGAGCCGTCAAAGAATTTCAAAAAAAGTTTGGATTCCTTAAAGCCGATGGGGTTGTAGGCGTACAAACTTGGGATGTTTTGTTTGCATAAATGGGCCAAAGTTGCCCTATTATAGGAAGTGAGGTAGCAATGCCTAAAGAAAGTAAACAATGGAAGGATTCTTCTTCTGTTGAAAATGCCGAAGTAGTGGGAATGAAAGCTAAAGAAGCAGCTTCGTTTCTGCGTTCCACGGCACTAGGTAACCAAAATTCGGGCGGACGCCCGTTCGGGAAGTGAAATGACTGAAGGTTCAGCCAAGAAACCATTTGACTGGGGTGACTGGATTGAGCGCTCTGTTTGGACTGCGGTCGAAGCAGGGCTCGCCATTCTTGTTGTCACAGACGTATCAAGCATGAAAGCTGCTGCATCAGCAGCGGCAGCGGCTGGCATAGCGGCTCTGAAGTCGCTGGCCAAGCAACGTCTGGCTCGGTGACATCTGTGGGGGACGATGAGGCTCTCGATGACATCTGGGCAGACTGGATGGCAGAAGAAGGTTTAGAGATCGAAGAAGAGATCGAACTAACCCTTCTGGAGACTCGCGGTACTCTCGACATGCAAGACGGCACCCATGCTCAATGGATGAATGGTGACCTAGGCGTTCTCTTTACTTTTAGTTCTGAAGAAGTCACTGAGATACTTGACGCTTGGGATGATGCTGTTGGAGGCAACTTGATGGCCTTGACCAGTTTGATGAACTGGCTTCAAGGCTTCACGGGTTTCCTGACAACATGCGTCAACGCTAAGTCAGATTTAGAGGATTAATCTTTGAGCTTTCTCCACACAGCTTCATGCTGAAGGAGATTACTGCGAACTTTGGCAGCAAGCTCATCTCTTCTGCGCGCCAACGTAGTTTTAGGGATGTCCAACACTCGTGCTACGAAGCGTAGGGATAACCCAACATCTACAAGCATGTGATATAGCCATTGTTCGTCGTCGCTTAGAGAATCGAAAACCTCTTCAACGGCATCTATTAAGTCCCCTTCATCTCTGTAAACGCTTTCCCAAGAGGCAGAAGGTTCCTCGAAAGGGGCGGCGCTCATAAGAGCTTCCGCCTCCGTTTCGGGAATATGGTAGAGCCGTATGGCTCTGTACCATTCTGTGTCTGTTACCACCGCTCGTGACCTTTGAGGTCTTAGCGACGGAAACTTGTAATCTTTTAACGCTTGAAAGAATGCTTCAGAATCAAATTTGTCATCCATCGTCCCAGGGCAATAGTTTTGAGCTTATAGAGAAATAAGCTTTGCCCTCAGGAAACTTCCCCAACGGTACATCTTCTTTATTGATGATGTTTACCATTTCGCTGTATGTCAACGCAGCGAAATTCTGTCGGGTTGATGACCAAATCCAAAAGTACAAGTCCATTCCCGAGTGATCCCACCAGGACAACGCAGATATTTTTTCTAGTTTCAATTTCAGCGGCGTTTTGCCCATTCCCATCACTTCTACTAGCCGCTGAGGGTTTCCTTGTAAGTAATCAGGAGTATATCTTACTCCCAACGGCATTTTGTGTATGTGAAAAGGTGGACGGTTCAAACCATACCTAACCCAAGAGTCGTTTCTTTCCTCAAAAGCTGTTTCAGCTTCGTCGCCCATCTTTAAGTAGCGTTCTCCATAAGGCGCTTGGTGGAATGGTTTGTTCATTTTTTCTTCCCGACGATCCTCTGTATTTGAATATCGTCTTTATAGGCGATGCCATTTAAGGCATCTTCTATCGCTTTAAGGTAGTTGGTAGTATCTCCTCGGAGTTTGCTTTCCTCTACCTCTAGCGGAGTGATGGTTATCTGAGCTTTCTCTTTGCTCAGAACCACACTCATGCTTATGGGCCCCTCAAAGAGGGGGCCTTTGTAATGTTCTTTGACTGCGTTTTCGTAGTCCCGAGTGTTTTTAGGAGTGTACGCATAACCTTTTTTAGAAAACCTAGGGCGACCCTTGACCTTTGGTCGCACTGGAACCGTAAATTTGTAGGACTTAGGCACGTCTATCGCCTATTGCCACCACTGCTCTATCAACAAGATTACGAAGTTGACGTTCTCTGTCTGCTCGGTCTGTGAACTTCTGCAGGCGATCATCGAATCTTCTTACCCAATCCAGTGTCGCTTCGTATGTGAACTCTTGCCAGATCAAACTGGTAGCGAACCCAAAGAGCGCTTTGCTGCGATCTTCGTGTTCGTGTTGTTCCCACAGTTCTTTAGCTAACCCCAGAAACTCCCCATCCAGCCGAAAACCCCGATCAACATACTTCAGTTTCTTCGGCTCAGTCGCGGCATGGAGGGGAAGTAACTTTCGCATTATCGCTGGAGGCGTTCTGTTTTCTAAGGCTTCTTTCGTGAACTTTTGCCACGAATAGCCTTCAACTTCTTGCCTGCCAGGAGTGCGACCCCCAGGGTAGGGAAGCCTTAAGCAATTCCCTATGGAATCTTTAGCTAAAGATTCTTGTTTGGGGTACACCTCACGAGTGGGGACATCCACGATCCTGCAAGCACCTATAAGAGCTTGGCGAACCAAGCTGGCTGCCATTGGTGCTTCAAGATAGACCCAAACGTGGTACCCCTTGGAGCGAGAGGGCTCTTTCCAAGAGGTAATACCCATTTTCGTGAGGAGTTTTTGTAAGTTGTTTGAATGAACGTCTGATATTTCTCCTTCGTCTAAGTCAACTGCTCCCCAGTTGACCATCCAAACACCGTTCTTTTGCCAGAGAGGGTACACACCAATGTTGGCGTCGCCTTCTAAGTGCTTCTTTACTAACTCTTCGTATTCCTCGCCATACGCCTCAACATAGTCCCCCTGTCGGGTGAGAGGCTTTACTCCTTTCGCTACGTTAGCGATGAAGCCGCCTTTGTGAAGCTCAGCGAACTCT